>Ga0182030_10000605_pt1 | contig 68964 bp, 57 predicted proteins | sample 812S3MmetaG_FD_121299 | JGI IMG/M metagenome (GOLD analysis project Ga0182030, IMG submission 121299) | Permafrost microbial communities from Stordalen Mire, Sweden - 812S3M metaG (Illumina Assembly) | ecosystem: Environmental > Terrestrial > Soil > Wetlands > Permafrost | place: Sweden...
CGGATGCAGACAGATACACACGGATATTCATTGCAATTTCACCGGCAATGCCTCGAGCAGTCGGCAAGGGTGGCCCGGATCCCGCGATTCCAATGAATATCCGTGTGCATCCGTGGCGAAAAATTTCTCTTCTTCCCCCTGCTCGGCGCAATACCAATTCAAATGTTTGACCTTGCCCAGGGCCATCGGCCATCTGTCACGGAACAGACGGCGGCGTTTCTTTTAGCCGCGCGACCTGGTCGATGAACTGATGCGCGTAAGCGAGCGTGTCGGTATAGTCGTGTTCGGCCGCTCCAGTGTGCACGTTCTCGATGAAGGTTTGTTGCAGCCGCTCCAGGAATTTCGGCTCCGCTTCGCTCATGTGAGCAATCAGGATCTGCAAAATCCACTCATGCGCCAGCACGCGCCGTTCAAGGTCCGTATTCTCGATGTGCATGTGAAGTTTCCTTGATGAAGGTGTCGCGTGTTTTCCGAATCGTCACTTCGGATCGTAGCGAAAGCCGAGTTTCATACACACCTGATAATGCCCGACCTCACCATCGACGATATGTCCCTTAACCTGCGTCACCTCGAACCATTCGAGATGGCGTAGAGATTTCGAAGCCGTCTTGATGCCGTGCTGGATCGCGTCCTCGATACTGGTTTTCGAGGTGCCGACGATTTCGGTGAGGCTGTACACGTGCTCGGTCATCAGGAGTCTCCGTTGGTAAAGTCCTCGCTCAAAGCCCGCCAAAGAATTCCCCGACTAATTCCCGCGGCTTCACCCGGGGGCTTCGCGTAGTCAGGACGCACCAGGAGGGAACGCCGGTCCGCCTTCGCCGTTCCATCGAATCTGACACGGCCGCGGCCCGCGCGGACAGGATCGGAATCTACCTGGTCCTTAGACCCCGACCGAATGACGCTTTACGCGCGGCCCTCGGCCACCGCGTGACAGGCAACCTGCGTGCCGTCCGCGTCGAGCAAGGCCGGCGCTTCCACCCGGCAGCGGTCGTTGGCCAGCGGACAGCGCGGATGAAACGCGCAGCCTGGCGGCGGAGCGATCGGGCTCGGCACATCGCCCCCCACCGGCGTCCGCGCCCGGCCAATATGATCCAGGTCCGGAATGGCATCCAGCAGCAGCCTGGTATATGGATGCAACGGCCGCCGGAAAATCGTTTCGGCCTCGCCGAGTTCGACGATGCGTCCCAGATACATCACGCCCAACCGGTCCGACATGTGCCGCACCACGGCGAGGTTATGGCTGATGAACAAATACGTCAGACCCAGCCGGCGCTGCAGATCGCGCATCAAATTGAGGATTTGTGCCTGAACCGAAACGTCCAGCGCGCTGGTCGGCTCGTCGCACACCAGGAACACCGGCTCCGACGACAAGGCCCGCGCGATCGACACGCGTTGCCTTTGCCCGCCGGAGAATTCGTGCGGGAATTTGTCGCCATCCGACGGCGCCAGCCCGACCTGGCTCAGCAGCAACTCCACTCGCCGGCGCACCGAGGACGCGTTCTTCTCCAACGCGAACCGCTTGATCGGCTCGGCGATAATGTCGCTGACCCGCCAACGCGGATTGAGCGAGGCATACGGGTCCTGAAAAATCATGTTCATCTGCCGCCGAACGCGGCCGAGTTTTCGAGCCTCGGCGAGAGTCATGCCCTCGAAACGAATTTCACCGCGCTTCGGGGTGTGAAGGCCCACGCACAACCGGGCGATAGTCGATTTGCCGCAGCCCGATTCTCCGACCAACGACAGCGTGGTGCCCGCGGTGATGGAAAACGTCACGTCATTGACCGCGCGCAGATAGCGCCGCTGCTCACCCGCCAATAGGCGCTGCAACGGCGGCAGCGAAACATCGAACTCATGCGTGATGCCGTTGAATTCCAGGATCGGCGCATCAGCCATGGGCCGCCTCCGGCGCGCGAAGCCAGCACGCCGCCCGAGTCGCGCCGGCCTCCATCAGGCCCGGCTGCTCGTCGGAGCAACGATCGAAAGCGAAGCCGCAGCGCTGATGAAACGCGCAGCCTGACGGAATCGCATCTAATCGGGGCATCGAACCGTCGATCTGCCGCAACCGTTCCGCGCGATGCTCGACGGTCGGAATGCTGCCCATCAATCCATCGGTGTATGGATGCGCGGGATGTCGAATCACCTGTGCCACCGGGCCGATTTCCGCGATCCGCCCGGCGTACATCACGGCGACCCGATCCGCCGTTTCCGCGATCACGCCCATATCGTGGGTGACCAGCATCACCGACACACCGCTCTCGCGGGTCAATGTTTTCAGCAACGTGATGATCTGCGCCTGCACCGACACATCCAGCGCGGTGGTCGGCTCATCCGCGATCACCAGTTCCGGCTCGGCGCACAAGGCCAATGCGATCACCACGCGTTGCCGTTGGCCACCGGAGAATTCGTGCGGCCATGCATCCAGCCGGCGCCTGGGATCGGGAATGCCGACCCGTTCCAGCCACTCGGCCGCCCGTTCGCGCGCCGCGACCTCGGTCAGATCGAGATGGGTCCGCATCGTTTCGGTCAATTGCCGGCCGATCCGCAGCAGCGGATTCAGCGTCGTCAACGGGTCCTGAAAAATCATCCCGATCCGCCGGCCGCGAATGCGCCTTAACGGTTCCGCCGGCAGATTGTCGATCCTCTCCCCGTCCAGATGGATCGAGCCGCCGCCGATCCGTCCCGGCGGCGTCAACAATCCAACGATCGCAGCACCGGTCAGCGATTTTCCCGCGCCCGACTCGCCGACGACACCGAGGATTTCGCCCTGTGCGATACTGAACGAGATGTGGTCCAACGCGCGCAGCACACCGTGCCGCGTGGGAAACTCGACGATCAGATCGCGCACGTCCAACAACGGCGTCATCGCAGCCTCGGGTTCAGCGCGTCGCGCAGCCAATCGCCCAACAGGTTGATCGACAGCACCATCAGCACCAAAGCAAGCCCAGGAAAGATCACCACCCACCATTGGCCGGAGAAGAGAAAGTCGTTGCCGTATCGGATCAGCGTTCCCAACGTGGGGCGCGATGGGGAAAGTCCGACGCCCAGAAACGACAAGGTCGCCTCGGTCAGGATCGCGCCGCCCAACCCGAGTGTCGCCAGAACCGATACGGGACCGATCACATTGGGCAGCACGTGGCTGAGCATGATGCGCCAGGCGGGCACACCGATGACCCGCGCGGCCAGCACGTATTCCTTGTTGCGCTCGACCAGCGCCGAGCCGCGCACGGTCCGCGCGATGCCCGGCCAGAGGCTGATGCCGATCGATACGATGATGACCGGAAGCTGCACGTCCTCCCGCATCGATCGGGGCAGCGCCGCGGCGACGATGCCGTTGATCATCAGCGCGGTCAGGATGGCGGGAAACGTCAGTTGCACGTCGGCGACGCGCATCAGGATCGTGTCGGCCATGCCGCCCAGATAACCCGCGGTCAACCCGGCGAGAATGCCAAGCAACACCGAAATGATCACCGACCAGAACCCGACGATCAGGCTCACGCGCGTGCCGTACATGATCGCCGACAGCACGTCGCGGCCTTGCGAGTCGGTGCCGAGCGGATTGAACCAGTCCGAGCCCTCGGACGGCCACGGCGGCTTGAAACTATCCAGCAGCGACAGGCTGGCGAGATCGGTCGGATCGTGCGGCGCGATCCACGGCGCCAGCATGCCGCCGAGGATCAATATCAGCGCCACCACCGCCGAAACGACCGCCACGGGCGACGTGCGGAAATTATGCACCAGATCGCCGTGCAGGAAGTCGCGCAGCGACGCCGCGATTGGATTCAAAGCTGGGGAATTCAAGATGAGCGCCGTGTCATGCGCAGCCTCGGATCGACTACGTAATAAAGCAAATCCACCACCAGATTGATCAACAAAAACACCACAGAAATCAGCAGCAAATACGCCGACATCACCGGAATGTCCGCGACCGCCACCGATTGCACCAGCAACAGTCCCATGCCGGGCCATTGAAACACCGATTCGGTGACCAGCGAGAACGCGACCAGGCTGCCGAATTGCAGGCCGATGATGGTGATCACGGGCACCAGCGTGTTGCGCAGCGCATGGCCAAAATAAATCGTTCGGTTGGTCAGCCCGCGCGCCCGGGCGAAACGAATATAATCGGTCCGCAACACCTCCAGCATCTCCGCGCGCACCAGCCGCAGGATCAGTGTCATCTGAAACAATCCCAGCGTCACCGACGGCAGGATCAGCGCGCGCAGCCCCGATGCCGTCGCGAACCCCGTCGTCCACCACGATCCCACATGCACCACCGTCCCCCGCCCAAAACTGGGCAGCCAGTCCAGGCTGACCGAGAACACCAGGATCAGCAGAATCCCCACCAGGAATGTCGGCAGCGAGACACCGATCAGGCTGCCCGCCATGAACAGCCGGGAAAACCAGCTGTCGCGATTGATCCCGGTATAAACGCCCATCGGCACCCCGATCGCGATCGAGATCACCGTCGCGGTCAACGCCAGCTCCAACGTCGCCGGCAGGCGTTCCTTGATCAGCAGCGACACCGGCTGCGCGAGGCGATAGCTGATGCCGAACTCGCCACGCGTCGCGCCCCACAGATACCGTGCGAACTGGACGAAGAACGGCTGATCCAACCCCAGTTGATGGATCATCGCCTTGGCCTGCGCCTCGGTGTGGTCCTGGCCGAGGATGATCGACACCGGATCCCCGACATAGGCGAACAACGCGAAAGAAATCAGGCCGACCACCAGCAGGACCGGAATCGCCTGCAGCAGCCTGGTGGCGATAAAAGCGAACATCCGCGCATGAGTAATTGGTTTCCGGCGTTATTAGAACCGCCCATGCGCGGGGAATTTCGGTCACTCGAGGGGGGGAACCTCGGGCTCCTCGACCTTCACCCATTCGTTCATCAGGGTGAAGCCGACGCCAAGTAGCACCGGCCCGAGGAAAATTCCCAACAGCCCGAAGGCCAGCGCGCCGCCCAGAACGCCCAGAATGGTCAGCAGAAACGGCAAATGCGCGCCGCGGGCGATGAACCAGGGCCGGATGACGCTGTCGGCGCCGGAGACCGCGACGACGCCATACACCCCCAGAAAGATCCCCCAGCCGATATGCCCGGTGCCGAGAAGCCACAGTGCCGCGGGAATCCACACCACCGGCGCGCCGATCGGCAACACCGACAGCACTCCCGCGACTCCGCCCAACAGCAACGGTCGCGGCACGCCGGACAACCAGAGACCGAACGAAGTCAGAATCCCTTGCACCACCGCCGTGCCGACGATGCCGTAGACAACCCCGCGCACGGTCGTGCCGGTCACCTCGGCCAGGCGCTCGGCCTGGTCCCCGGCGACCCGGCGCAACACGAGCCGCAGCCGCAGCGCGATCGGCTCCCCGTACACGTAGAAGAAGAAGGCCACGAACAGCGCCAGCAGGAACATCACCACGCCGTTGGCGATGCCGAGCACCACGCTCAGGCCACCCTCCAGGATGATGCCCAGAAACGGCCGCAACGCCTCCAGCAGGGCGCCGATATCGGCCGCCCAATGATCCCAGAGGTCCGCCACCGAGGGCCCGAGCAACGGCACGTCCCGCAGCCAATCCGGGGAGACGGGCAGGCCGCCGCGCAGCGCGTCCAGGATCACGTGACGCAGGTTGGACACATCGTCGCTGCCCCCCGGCGCGGCGAGGCCGATCGGCAGTACCAGCACGACAGCGGTCAGCGCGACCATGACCAGCGCCGCGACGCTCCGCCGGAGGTGAAGGCGGGCGCGGATCCACTCGTGCACCGGCCAGGTGGTGAACACCAGGATCGCGGCCCACAGCAAGGCGGAGAAAAACGGATACAGCACCGCGACGCAGCCCACCGCCACGCCGCCGATCAGCAGGCCCATGAGGATTCGCTCGGCGATCACCCGATGCGCACCCGATTTTTGTTCCTCAGCCGATTTGTCACGCCGCGCGCGGTTCCGCTGGTCCCGGGACCGTTGGTCTCGGCCCGCCTGGGCAAGGCCAGGCTGGTCAATGGTGGGGCGGCCTTGTAGCTTCCCGGCTCTTGTGATCGGAGGTCCATCATGCCGCGTTTGGCCGCTAATCTTTCCATGATGTTCAACGAGGTCCCGTTCCTGGAACGGTTTACCGCCGCGCGCAAGGCCGGGTTCGAGGGGGTGGAGTTCCTGTTCCCCTACGAATTCCCTGCCGCCGAGCTGCGCAGCCGCATGGTGGGGGAGGGCCTGACCCAGGTGCTGTTCAACATGCCGCCCGGCGACTGGACCAAGGGCGAACGCGGGCTGGCGTCGCTGCCCGGCCGGCAGTCGGAATTCAAGGAGGGCGTCAAGCGGGCCCTGGACTACGCCGCCACGCTGGAATGCCGGCGCGTTCACTGCATGGCTGGGATCGTCCCTGCCGGCGTGTCCCTGACCACCGCCGCCGCGGTGTACGCCGCCAACCTGTCATGGGCCGCCGAGCAGGCGCGTCCCGCCGGCGTGAAACTGATGATCGAGCCGATCAATCATCGCGACATGCCGGGCTATTTTCTCAATACCCAGGCGCAGGGCGCCGCGATCGTCGAAGCCATCGGAAAGGACCGTCTGGGCCTTCAATTCGACGTTTACCACGTCCAGGTCACCGAGGGCGACATCACGAAGCGCATGGAACAGTTCATGCCGGTGATCGATCATATGCAGATCGCCGACGTGCCGGCGCGCAACGAGCCGGGCACCGGTGAGATCGGCTGGGAGTTCGTGTTCAGGCGGATCGATGAGCTTGGGTATATGGGCTGGGTCGGCTGCGAATACCGCCCCGCGGGAGATACCGTCGCCGGATTGGGCTGGCGGCAGAGGTTTGGGGTGTAGGCCGAGGTGCCCCGGAGTTCGTCGTTGACAGAGAGTCCGTGATTCACGTATAAGGTATATCGCGCATCACGGGGACGGCTTCTTCGACAGCCGTCTGGCGATGTCCACACCTTTTACGTGGAGATCAGAATGCCGTGGCGTGTCGAAGAACTCGAGTTCGATATGGCTGGCGCCGTTCGGGCTGTCCTATGTAACGGCGAACACGTCGTCGAGTTCGTCGCGGATTTCGAATCGGGTAACCGATATATTCGTCTCAGCGGCCTGCATGTTTACGGTGGCGGGGCAAACTCTCTCGGCATTGGCGGGTTGCGAGAGTTGATGCTCTGGGCAATGGAGCAACTTGATGTCGATGAACTCCGAATTGAGGGCGCGGCTCGCACGTCTGGGGCCAGTCCGGGACGCCGACCCCCCCCCTTTGTTTTCCGGCGACTCGGTTCCGCTAGTCCTGCGGCTTGAGGGCGCTCTCGATCGCCCGATCCCCGTTATGCAACGGCTACGCGCCGCGGGGCTGACGCTCCGTGCCGCGCACGCCGTGATCAATCGGTTGGCTGAGACTCGTTTGGCGGTCTGCCAGATCGCCGAGGGCGCCAATATCCCTGTACTCGCCGCCGACCTCGCCTCCATGAACGTCCACACTTTCCGGCGCCGCCATCTCGATCCTGGGATCATCGCCGAAGTGCGCGCTCGCCGCGGACTATCGCAGCGCGAGTTCGCCGAAGTTCTCGGCATCGATATCGATACGTTGCGAAACTGGGAGCAAGGCCGCAACAAACCCGACGCCGCCGCGCTGAATCTGGTGATGGCCTACGACAAGTCGCCCGAATTGATCGAACAGGCCGCGTTCGAGATGGTGGCTTAACCCGTCCCCGTCCGCGCCGCGACACGCTGCTCCGCGGACGCCCCCGTCAGCCCATAAACCCCACGCTCTCCGGTCAAGGGAGCGAACCGTCCCGTGATCCCCAGAACCGTTTCGGCACCGCCAAGATATAACATTCCGTCCGCCGGCATTACTGACGCGATCGCCTCCAGCACGCGGGTTTTCGTCGGCTGATCGAAATAAATCAGCACGTTGCGGCAGAATACGATGTCGAAACGGCCCAACGGCCGCAAATCGCCCAGAAGATTGAATTCCCGGAATTGCGCCATCTGCCTGATCGCCGGCGCGATCTGCCAATGTGGATCTTCTTTCTTGAAGTACTTCATCAGATATTGCACCGGCAGCCCGCGCTGTACCTCGAACTGCGTGTATTGCCCGTTGCGCGCCCGTGTCAGCGGCTCCCGCGCGATGTCCGTGCCAACGATCTCGATCTTCCGCTCACCCAGCAGCGCCTTGCTCTCGGCCAGGATCATCGCCAGCGAATACGCTTCCTGCCCGGTCGAGGACGCCGCGGACCAGATGCGCAGCCCATTACCCGGCGGCCGGGCGGCGATCAGCCTCGGCAACGCCTGCGTCCGGAAATGCTGAAACGGCTTGTCGTCGCGAAAGAAAAAACTCTCATTGGTGGTCATCGCCTCCACCATCTCGCGCACCAAAGGCTCCGACCCCGGCCGCCCCAGCCGTTCCGCCAGAACGTTCAGGTCACCCAAATTCTCCCGCCGCATCATGACCGTGAGGCGGGTTTCCAGCAGATACACCTTGTCCTGGCCAATCGTCAGGCCGGACCGTGCCTTCAACAGGCCCGCCAGAGCATTGAACGCGGCGATGGTTGGCGGGGCGGTCATCGCGCCGCCACGCGCAGGAGTTCGAGCAACTTCGGCGCGATCCGCGGCAGCGGCAGCACCGCGTTGCACAGTCCCGCCTGAGCGATCGCCCCCGGCATTCCCCAAACAACGCTCGTCGCCTCATCCTGAGCGACCGCCGCGCCGCCCGCTTCGATCACGCGGCGAGTCCCGGCCAGGCCGTCGTGACCCATCCCCGTCAGCATCGCGACCAGCACGCGGCCCTCGCACACGCTCGCAGCCGAACGCAACATCGGATCGACCGCGGGCCGGCAGAAATTCTCGGGCGGACCCGTGGACAGCCGCGCCCTGGGTGGCGTGGACGAGGCGATGGACCGCGTCGCGCTCACGGGTGGAGCGCCGGCCTTCGCGTCGCCGCTCTCAATGATCAGATGCTTGTCGCCGGGCGCCAGATAAATCCGGCCGGGCAACAAGGGCTCGCCGTCTTTCGCCTCCGCGCAGGGCAAACCGCCCAGTTTGGTGATGTGCTCGGCGAGGATCGGCGTGAAGGTCGCCGGCATGTGCTGCGTCAGGATCACCGGCACGTTGACCGACCGGCCCAAAGCCTGGATCAGCGTGAACAAGGCCTGAGGACCGCCCGTCGAACTACCGATGGCCAGCAGTTTCGCGGTCAACGGCGGCGCCGGACGCGTCGCGATCATCGCCGCCGCGCGCGCCGGTGCCGCCGCGCGCTGACGCAACCGCGCGAGACCTTTCACTTTGCTGACGATTTCCAGACGGAACCGCTCATCGGTGGCACTGCCGATCGTTGTCGGCTTCGGCACGTAATCCGACGCGCCCAGACGCAAGGCGCGCATGGCGATGTCGGCGCCGCGCGTGGTCAGGGTCGAGGCCATGATGATCCGCAAACCGGGATCGGCCTGCAACAGCAATGGCAGAGCGGCCATGCCGTCCAGCACCGGCATTTCGATGTCCAGCACCAGCACGTCGACCTTGGTCCGCTTCAATTCGTCGATCGCCATCCGGCCGTTACTGACCTTGGCGACCACCCGGATGCCCGGGTCGGCTTCCAGGATGCGGGCGATCGCGCCGCGGATGGTCGCCGAGTCGTCGCAAATCATCACCCGGGCCAGGCCATCGCCGGCCGCGGGGTCGATCCGGGCGGCTCCACTCACAACAAGCCGACCTGGCCGAGCTTGCCCACGAGGATTTCGTCGTCGAACGGCTTCATGATGTATTCTTGCGCGCCGCTGGCGATGGCGATTTCGATGTGCGCCATGTCGTTCTCGGTGGTGCAGAACACCACCGCCGGATTGTCCGGTCCGAACTCGGCCCGCAACGCGCGCAGGAACGTGATGCCGTCCATGACCGGCATGTTCCAGTCCAGCAGCACGAAGTCCGGCAGATCGGCGCGGCAGGCGTCCAGCGCCTGTTGCCCATCGCCGGCCTCGGCGACGGTGCAGCCATGCGCTTCCAGGATTCGGCGCGCGACCTTGCGCACGACGCGGCTGTCATCGACGACCAGGCAGCGCGGGGCCATGACGCGCCCTCAGCCTTGCAGCGCGTAGTCGAGCAAGCGCGCGACGTCCAAAATCACCAGCAGACGTCCGTCCAACCGGTAGATCCCGTTGCTGAACATGGCCCAGTTGCGGCCGAGCGTGGGAGGATTCTGCTCAAACAGGGTACTGTCTAAACTCATGACTTCCGACACCTGATCGACCAGCAGCGCGTAGAGTTCCCCACCTTGCTCGGCCACCACCGACATGCGCTTCTGGCCAGGTTCCGGTGGCGGCAGGTTCAGCCGGCGCCGCAAATCGATCGCGGTCACGATGCGGCCGCGCAGATTGAGGCTTCCGGCGATGTCGGGCGGCGCCAGCGGGATGCGCGTGATCGGCTGCTCGGCCAGGATGTCGCGGACGCCCAGAACCGGTATGCCGCAAAGCTGCCCCGCCACGGTCAGCGTGACATAGACCTGTTCCTCACGGGAAACCTGATCGGCGCGGTCCAGCAAATCGACGGTCATGTTAAACTCCTGAATTTCGCGCGGCCCGGCGTCGTCGAAGCGCGCGGCTTCACGACAGCGGTTCCCATTTCCGCCGGTCGCCGCCCTCTCCACGTCATGCTCAGGCTCGACCCGAGCATCTGTCGCCGCGCGAAGGCGGAAATTATCGAGACCGCCAACGGAGCGCGGGCTGTGAGAGATGCTCGGGTCGAGCCCGAGCATGACGGCGTGGTGTGCTCGGCGGCCATAATCAGAACTGCTGGCTTCACGACGCGACCATTTCGGTCATGCATTGCCGCAACGACTCGATGATCTGGTCGCGTTGGATCTTCGCGACGTAATCGGTGAAGCCCGCGTCGCGACCCGCTTCCACCTGAACCGGATCGGCATGGCTGGACAGCGCGATCATCGGCAGGTCGGCCCAGGGACCGTTGGCGCGGACCGCTCGGGCGAATTCGAGCCCGTCCATGTCAGGCATTTCGATGTCGGAGACGATCGCGTCGAACATCTGCCCGGATTCCCGCAGCCGCAACGCTTCGGCGGCGCTGGCGGCGGCCGAAACCTTGAAGCCCGCGGCGGTCAGCGACGGGACCAGCAGATTGCGGAAGAACGCGCTGTCCTCGACCACCAGGACATGACGGCCGGATGCTTTCGCGGTCTTGGCGTTGGCGCTGAACCAATCGCGCCAGGCCAATGTCAGCCAGTAACCGGTATCCAACACATCGGTCGCCTGACCCGCGATCACCGCGGTGCCCAGAGTTCCCGCGCGCGCCGATCCCAGTTCGATATCGAGACGGTCCTCGACCACGTCGATGATCTCATCGACCATCAACCCCATCGAGTGGTCGCCATCGGCGAACACCAGCAACGATTGCGACGCCGTGGTGCTATCATCATGATTCGATAACGAAATCAGCGGCATCAGCCTGCCGCGGTATTGCGTCACCGGAGACCCGGACGACAACTCGATCTTGTCGCGCGCGATATTCTCCAGGCGGGCGACGAGATTGAGCGGGACGGCCATGCGCTCGGCGCCGTTCACGCGAAACAGCAGCAGCGCCATCTGATCGTCCGACACGGTCTTCGCGGCGGCTTCCTGTTTCACGGCCTTGCTGTCGGCGCCGGTACCGACTCCGGTGGCGCGCGCGATGCCCGCCGGGTCCAGGATCATGATCACCGACCCATCGCCCAGAATGGTGTTGCCGCTGAACATGGTGATGTGACGCAAGATCGGCGCCACCGGCTTGACGACGATCTCCTCGGTGTCGAACACGCGATCGACGATGATGCCCAACAGGCTCGTGCCGACCTGGGTCACTACGATATGCGCGCCGCTGGTGCCGGTTTCCGACGCTCCCAACCCCAGCAGATCGCCCAGGGAAACCAACGGTAACAACCGGTCGCGCAGGCGCAGCACCGGTGTGTCGTTGATCAGCTCGATCACGCTTTCGCCAGTCGTGTTTCCGGCGCTGTCGTCATGCCCCAGAGCGTCGCGGGAGTTGTCGCCGCTGCGCCGCGCCCGCACCAGTTCGACCACGCTGATCTGCGGGATGGCGAACCGTTCGGTCACGGCCTCGACGATCAGCGCGGACACGATCGCCAGGGTCAACGGGATCTTGATGGCGAACGTGGTCCCCTGGCCCTCGGTGCTCTTCAGATCGACGGTGCCGCCAATCTTCTCGATGTTCGTCTTCACGACATCCATGCCGACCCCACGGCCCGACACGGCGGTGACATTGGCGGCGGTCGAGAAGCCGGCGCGGAAGATGAACCGCTGAATTTGCGTCTCCGACATGATCGCGAGTTCCGCCTCGGTCGCCAGCCCGTTGGCCAGCACTTTGGCGCGGATCTTGTCGGCCGGCAGGCCCCGGCCATCGTCGGACACCTCGATGATGATGTGGCCGCCTTCGTGGAACGCGTTCAGGGTGATGTGGCCGGTTTCCGGCTTCCCCGCCGCGCGGCGTTCGGCCGGGCTTTCCAACCCGTGATCGCCGCTGTTGCGCACCATGTGGGTCAGCGGATCCTTGATCAGTTCCAACACCTGGCGGTCGAGCTCGGTATCCGCGCCCAACATCACCAGTTCGATTTTCTTGTTGAGGTCGTGCGACAGGTCGCGCACCAGCCGCGGCAGCTTGTTCCAGGCGTTGCCGACCGGCTGCATGCGCGTCTTCATCACGCCTTCCTGCAATTCGGACGTGATGTGCGAGAGCCGTTGCAACGGCGCCGTGAAGCCGCTGTTTTCCTGCATCCGGGCAAGCTGCAGCAACTGATTGCGGGTCAGCACCAGCTCCGACACCAGGGTCATCAGATCTTCCAGCACATCGACCGTGACGCGGATGGTTTGCGTCGCGGCGGGCCCTCCCCCCGCGGCGACGGCATCGCCGGACGGTGCGGCGCCCGCGGCCGCGGTTGGCGTAGCCGGAGTTGACATGATCGATGGAGGCGTGGCCGCGACCGGCGTCGCGGCGACAGGCCGCGGAAGCTCGGGCTCTTCCACGATAGCGGGGGAGGCGGCGGGCTCAGGCGCGGCGGGTGGTGGCGCTTCCGCGGCCATCACCGGAGCAAGCGGCGGTGCTTCGAAGACCGGCTCGGGCACCGGTACCGCCGCAGCGGCCGGCGTATGACCGGACGCGGTCGCGTTCAGGTCCGCGATCAACCGCGCGTCGTCACCGGCCGGCTCCGCCCCGGATTGCGACAATCCGGCCAGGATAGCCTTGATGCGATCCAGCGCGACCAGAATCTGGCTGACGATGTCGGGCGAGGCTGACATCGTGCCGTCCCGCAACTGCCCCAACACGTTCTCGGCGGCGTGAGCGACCCGCTCCAGCCGCGGCAGGCCCAGAAACCCACAGGTGCCCTTGATCGTATGCACCATCCGGAAAATCAGGCCGAGGGTCGGAGCGTCGTCCGGCGTCCGCTCCAACGCCAGCAGAGCGACATCCAGCTCCGCGAGGTTCTCGTTCGTCTCGGTCAGAAAGTCAGCGAGTAAGTCGTCCATGGCGGCTCCCGGCGGCGGTAATGTCTGGTCCGCGCCGAGTAGTGACCGGAGATCACGAATAAATGGTAAACCGACCGGCCATTTCCGAAATTAATTTTTGGAACCGATCCAACAACGGCCGCCGCGCGTCACTCGCCTCGAGCCCTGGCGCCTCAAGCCCCGGCGCCTCAACACTGGCGCGCCTCAACACTGGGCATCGGGGCCGTTGGCGATCGGCCAGGACGCTGGCATTTCTTCCTGCAATCGTACCGCCTCCACGCCCCCTGGGCCGAGCACCGGCGACAACCGCAGCTTCCGGCTGAGCGCCAGCAACACTGTCACCGGCATCTGCACGGACCGGACCCCGCTGAGGGCGGCGAGCGCGGCGGCCTCATCGCGAATGACCCCCGCCAGCCCCGCGGGCCAACCCGCTCCTTGACCATCAATACGGACGATCAGATCGGCTGGTTCCCCCAGCAGCACGATCGCCCCACCTCTCGGCAAACCATCGGCCGCGAGTAGGATCAGGTTCACCACGACCCGGGCGATCGGCGCCGGGAACACGCAGGCCGGCGGCAGCGCGCCGGCGTCGAACACAATCCGCCGCGCCGCGAGCGGAGAGGTCACGAGCTGTGTGAGTTCCGGCAGCGTCAGCGCGTCGGTGTCCGGTCCCCAGGCCGCGCGCATCAAACGCAACCGCTCCATCAGCGCTTTCGCGGCGGAGGACGCGAAAGCGACAACCTCATTTTCGCCCCCGGCATCTTCGTCCACCATGTCGATGGCATTGCCCACCGTGCCGATCAGGCCACCAAGATCGTGGCACAGGCGGGCGCAGATCAGTTCCACGAGGCGTATGGTATCGCCCAGTACCGGCATTATGGTCTCTCGCCTCTTCTGGCCGGCCGTCTTTATTATGACGCCGACGCCAGCACTTTACATGACACGACCGGCCGGAACAGACGCCGGAACGCCGCCAGACGCGGCATTTTTCCAGGAGTTCCCCGGTCGAGAGGGTACTACCGCCGGTGAGGCGGGTCTCGCGATGCGCCCAACACATGAACGGGATGTCGGACCGGGTCCACTATCGCCCCCGGGTCCATCCACCCTTCCGGCCAGCCGCCTTTGCCATCGCCGCGCGCGACACCACCTTAGCTGACGAGCCCACCGCAACCGGCGCGAGGCGAACGGTCCCGTGTATCGAACCATGGGATTGCGCGAGTGATCTGAGAGGGAGTAACCATTCAGCCATGATTGACCCGTTCGGCCGCCCTATCACGTACCTGCGGGTGTCCGTCACCGATCGCTGCGATTTGCGCTGTGTCTATTGCATGGCGGAGGACATGACGTTCCTGCCGAAGCGCGAATTGCTGACGCTGGAAGAACTCGATCGTCTCAGTGGCGCGTTCATTCGCCTCGGCACCACCAAGATCCGCATCACCGGCGGGGAGCCGCTGGTTCGTCGCGACATCATCCGTCTGTTCCAGTCGCTTGGTTCCCGTTTGGGCTCCGGCCTGAACGAGTTGACGGTCACCACCAACGGCACCCAACTGGCGAAGCACGCCGAGGGCCTGTTCGCGGCCGGCGTCCGCCGGATCAACGTGTCGCTCGACAGCCTCGACCCCGCGCGGTTCACCCATCTGACCCGCTGGGGCAAGATCGAGCAGACCCTGGACGGCATTTTCGCCGCCAAAGCCGCCGGCCTCGCGATCAAGATCAACGCCGTGGCGATGAAGGGCGTGAATGAGGACGAGTTCGACACCATGCTCGCCTGGTGCGGCGAACACGGCTTCGACCTGTGCCTGATCGAGACGATGCCGATGGGCGAAATCAGCGAGGACCGGACGGACCAGTACCTCCCGCTGTCGATCGTCCGCGGCCGGCTGCGCAAGACCTGGACGCTGGAGGACACCGATTACAAGACCGGCGGTCCGGCGCGATACTTCAACGTGAAGGAAACCGGCCGCCGCGTCGGGTTCATCACGCCGATGACCCATAACTTCTGCGAAAGCTGCAACAGGGTGCGGCTGACCTGCACGGGCACCTTGTATATGTGCCTCGGCCAGGAGGATTCAGCGGAATTCCGGCCGCTCCTGCGGGCGGGCGCCTCCGACACGGATCTGGACGATGCGATCCGCGCGGCCATCGCCCGCAAGCCAAAAGGCCACGACTTCATCATCGACCGCCGGCATGACAAAGCGTCGGTCAGCCGTCACATGAGCGTGACCGGGGGCTGAACCAAAACAATAATCGACCACAAGGAGTACGTCACAATGCGTGCCACCATGCCATTAACCGCCGCGATTGCCTTCGGCTTCGCGCTTTTTCCCTTGATTTCGAGCCAGGCCGCCGACACGCCCAACGCCTCGCAGATCATCGAGTCCCTGACGCCCAGTAACGACATGACCACACGCGGCATTCGTCTGGGCGGCCAGGCGCCGGCCGTCGCGAAGCCCGGCACACAAGCCAGCACCGGATCGACGGCGAAACCGGCCGTCGCGCAAGGCGAGGCGAACTTGTCGGTGCCGTTCGCGTCCGGCTCGTCCGCGATCTCCCCCGCCTCGGCGAAGATTCTCGATCAACTGGGTGAGGCGCTGACCAGCCCGAAACTGGCCGCCTTCAAGTTCCGCGTGGAAGGCCACACCGATACGGTCGGCGCGCCCGAACTGAACAAGACCTTGTCGGAACAGCGCGCCGCCAGCGTCACCGACTATCTGGTGACGAAGTTCAATATCGATCGCGCGCGTCTGTCGCCCGTCGGCATGGGTGAGGACGGACTGCTGGTCGCGACCGGTCCGAACGTCCCCAGTTCCGCGAACCGGCGCGTGCTGGTGGTCAATCTGGGCAGCTGACGTCGGCGACCCACACCGTCATGCCAGGACCCTGGCATCTCGCGATGCAGGCCCCATGCCCTCAGGCAGGGCACGGCTTCTGTGCCGGCCGATCCTCGGGTCGAACCCGAGGATGACGTCACGGGGGCAGCACGATCGAGAGTCAACGCCGGTTGGTAGTGGACCGTGATGGTACCGTAACAAATGGGGTGCAACCGCCTCGTACGCCCGGAACGCGGCGAGCCCCTCCAACTTCACGCGGAAGATCGCGCACAACGTCACATCGTCGTTCGGCATGGCTCACCCGCCTGAGCGGAAACTTGCGTCGCGGGCGATGTTCCGCCAAACCACTCCGCCGAACAATCCAAGCCAAGAGAGGAAGCCAATGGCACCGCGCACGCTGTTTGATAAAATCTGGGACAGCCATGTCGTGGAACGACTGCCGGACGGCACCTGCATCCTCTACATCGACCGGCACCTTTTGCATGAGGTCACCAGCCCTCAGGCGTTCGAAGGTCTGCGCCTGGCCGGCCGCAAGTTGCGCCGGCCGGATCTGACCATCGCCGTCGCCGACCACAACATCCCGACCGTCGGCCCGCGCTCGCCAGGCGACATCCAGGAAGAAGACAGCCGCATCCAGGTGCAGACGCTGGAGAAGAACGTCAAGGAATTCGGCGTGCCCTACATTCCGATCCTGGATGTGCGACAGGGCATCGTGCACATCATCGGCCCCGAACTTGGGCTGAGCCTGCCTGGCGCGACGATCGTTTGCGGCGACAGCCACACCTCCACGCATGGCGCGATGGGCGCGCTGGCCTTCGGCATCGGCACCTCCGAGGTCGAGCACGTGATGGCCACGCAAACCCTGTTGCAGGCGCCACAGAAGAACATGCGCATCGACGTCTCAGGCACCCTGGGTCTGGGCTGCTCGGCGAAAGACATCGTACTGGCGATCATCGGCAAGATCACCACGGCGGGCGGCAACGGCCACGTGATTGAATACACCGGCGATACGATCCGCGCGCTGGACATGGCGGGCCGCATGACCGTGTCGAACATGACCATCGAGGGCGGCGCTCGAGCGGGCCTGATCGCGCCCGACCAGACCACGTTCGACTACGTCAAGGGCCGCGAATACGCACCGAAAGGCGAGGACTTCGAAAAAGCCGTGGCGCATTGGAAGACTCTGCCGAGCGATCCGGGCGCCCATTTCGATACCGAAGTGTTCATGACGGCGGCGGAAATCGCGCCGATGGTCACCTGGGGCACCACCCCTGGCCAGGTCATTCCGGTCACCGGCGTCGTGCCCAACCCCGCCGATGAAGCGGATGAGGGCAAGCGCGCCCAGTTGCAGCGGATGCTGGATTATATGGCGCTGACACCAGGTCAGCATATGACGGATGTCAAAGTCGATGTGATCTTCATCGGTTCCTGCACCAACGGCCGTATCGAGGACATTCGCGCCGCGGCCCATGTCGCCAAGGGCCGGAAGGTCGCCGACGGCGTGCAGGCATTGGTCGTTCCGGGTTCCGGCCTCGTGAAAAAGCAGGCTGAGGAAGAAGGCCTGGATCGCATCCTGCTGGAAGCCGGCTTCGAATGGCGCGACCCGTGCTGCTCGATGTGCCTCGGCATGAACCCGGATAAGCTAACGCCTGGGCAACGCTCCGCCAGCACCTCGAACCGCAATTTCGAGGGGCGGCAAGGCATTGGCGGCCGCACGCATCTGGTGTCGCCGGCGATGGCCGCCGCCGCGGCGGTCACCGGGCGCTTCGTCGATGTGCGGCAATTCGGTTGATGGGAGGGGCATGAAATGGACAAATTCACCACGCTGACCGGCGTCGCGGCGCCGATGCCGATGCAAAACATCGACACGGACAAGGTGATTCCCGCGCGCTTCCTCAAAACGATCAAACGCACCGGCCTTGGCGTGCATCTGTTCGACGCGCTGCGGTACTTGAAAGACGGATCTGAAAATCCTGATTTCGTGCTGAATCAGGAACCATTTCGAAAAGCCGAGATCCTGATCGCCTACGAAAATTTCGGCTGCGGTTCTTCTCGCGAGCACGCACCCTGGGCTTTGCTCGACTTCGGCATTCGCTGCATCATCGCACCGGATTTCGCCGACATCTTCTTCAACAACAGTTTCAAGAACGGTATCCTGCCGATCCGGCTGCCGCGCGCGGTATGCGAACAACTCGTCGAGGACAGCAAACTCGGCGGCAACGCGCGAATCACCGTGGATCTGGAACGCCAGGTCGTCGTGCGGCCGAGCGGCGAGGAAATTCACTTCGAGATCGATCCGTTTCGAAAACATTTGCTGTTGAATGGTCTGGACGATATCGGCCAGACTCTGCAGCACGGCAAAGCGATCGACGGCTACGAGGCTGGCCGGAAAAACGAACCCTGGCTGCCCACGATCGCCGCCTGAACCGAGAGGATTTCGCGCATGCCGGCCAATAAGAAGCTGTTGATTCTGCCCGGCGACGGCATCGGTCCCGAGGTGATGCGCGAAGTGCGCCGCATCATCGACTGGATGGACCGCCGCCGCATGGTCACCTTCGATGTGACTGAGGATCTCGTTGGCGGCGCCGCGATCGATGCCCGGAAAACACCGATCACCGACGCGACGATGCAGGCGGCGAAGGATGCCGACGCCATCCTGTTCGGCTCCGTTGGTGGACCAAAATGGGATAAGCTCGGCTTCGACATGCGGCCGGAGATCGCGATCCTTCGGCTGCGCAAGGAACTCGATATCTTCGCGAATCTCCGTCCGGCGATCGTGTTCGATCCATTGGTCGATGCATCGACGTTGAAACCCGACGTCATTCGTGGCCTCGACATCATGATCGTGCGAGAAAGTACCGGCGGGATTTATTTCGGTGAGCCGCGCGGCGTGGAAACGCTTCCCGACGGTCAGAAGCGTGGATTCGATACCGAAACTTATACCACGCATGAGATCGAGCGCGTCGCCCGGGTGGCCTTTGAACTCGCGCGCAAACGGCAAAACCGCGTGTGCAGCGTCGAGAAAGCCAACGTCATGCAGTCTGGCCTGTTCTGGCGCCAGACCGTGACCGCGTTGCGCGAGCGGGAATTCCCGGACGTCGAATTGTCCCACATGTACGCCGATAATTGCGCGATGCAGTTGGTGCGCGCGCCGCGACAGTTCGACGTGATCGTGACGTCGAATCTCTTTGGCGACCTGCTGTCCGATCTGGCCTCCATGCTGACCGGCAGTCTGGGCATGTTGCCGTCGGCCACGCTCGGCGCGGTGCAGGAGTCCGGCAAGCGCCACGCTCTGTACGAACCGATCCACGGCAGCGCGCCGGATATCGCCGGCAAGGGCATCGCCAATCCCTTGGCGCAGTTGTTGAGCTTCGCGATGCTGCTGCGCTTCTCCTTCGGCATGGACGAAGACGCCGCCCTGATCGAGAAAGCCTGTGTCAACGTTCTCAGCACCGGCCTGCGCACCGCCGACATCATGGGGCCCGGAACGGCGCGCGTGAGCACCAACGTAATGGGCGAGTCGATCATGCGGGAACTGGACAAGCTCACCGCCTGATTGGCATGCTGCGTCCCTTGCCCAACGAGGGAACGCGATGCCACACGCTCTGACCGACGACGGTGTTAGCCTGTATTATGAGGAATCCGGCAGCGGCACGCCGGTCATCTTCGTGCACGAATACGCCGGAGACCACCGCGCGTGGGAGCCGCAAATTCGGCATTTCGGCCAGCGCTATCGCGCGATCACCTATGCCGCGCGCGGTTATCCGCCGTCGGATGTGCCGGAAGATGTCTCGAAGTATTCCCAGGCCCGCGCGGCTGACGATATCGGGTCGGTATTGGATCATCTGAAGATCGACAAGGCGCACATCGTCGGACTGTCGATGGGCGGCTTCGCGACGTTGCATTTCGGCTTCCGCCATCCGTCGCGGGCGCTGTCCTTGGTCGTCGCCGGTTGCGGTTACGGCGCGGAACCAGGCCAGCGGGAAAAATTCCAGGCCGAGGCCGAGGCGATCGCGAAGTTCATCGACGACAACGACATCTCCGTCTTCGCCGAGAAATACGCTTACGGTCCGACACGCGTGCAATTCGAAAATAAAGACCCGCGTGGCTTCGCGGAATTCAAGGAGCAGCTTGGCGAGCATTCCAAGATTGGCGCGCGCAACACGCAGCTTGGCGTGCAGCGGCATCGGCCGTCGCTGTACGACCTCGTCGATGACATGAAGAACCTGACCATTCCAACATTGGTGCTGACCGGCGATGAGGACTGGCCGTGCCTGCAACCCTCACTGTTGATGAAGCAGAACATTCCGACGGCGGCGTTGTCGGTGATGCCGAATTGCGGTCACACCATCAACATCGAGGACCCGGATCAATTCAACCGCATCGTCGGCGAGTTCCTGGTGCAGGTCGATTGCGGGCGGTGGCCGACTCGCGATCCTCGGGCGCTCAGCACGTCGATCACGGGAATGAAATGATCCCGGTCATCGATCTGGCGCGGCCTGGCTGACCGTCAGCCGCTCGTGCAGTTGAACCGCCCGCTTTGACGCGGAGGTCGCGGTGCGCACCAAGGACGCCGAGTCCGCTCATGAACTCGCGGTGCGTCGTCGCTTTCTCCGCGTTCTTGGTGCGCTCCGCGACCTCCGCGTCAAAGCGGGCCCATCAACCGGGAACGCGCCGAAACACGAGCGCCCTTCACGTCCGCAATGTATTCTTCGTCACCTTGATGCCATGCGCTTTCAACCACGCCTTGTGCTCCGCCTGAGCCTTGGTCAGCGCCGCCGTCTTCGGCAATTCGGTCTGCTTATGTTTCGGCGTATAAAGCTTGATCACACGCGACATGGACCCGGCTCCGGTTGCATCCGCTGCCGACCTTACCCCTTTTCGCCGCCAAAGACAGCAAAACCGGCAAAAACAACCGCATGCGGCGTCACGCCGTCCGCCCGTATTTCGCCTCCAGCTGCTGCGCCGTCAGAAACCGCTGCTCCATCTCCTTGATCGTCCCCAGCCCCATCAGATCGTTAATTTCCGCGAACGACACCGCCAGCTCCGGCCGCTCGATCACCCTCCCTTCCTCGACCGATTGCTTCAGCACCGTCAGCGCGTTGCGCATTCCCATGATCGCCGCGCTCGTCACCAGCCGAGGATACGACGCGACCGCCACCCCGACATCCTGTAATTCCTTCGCGCACAGCAATGGGGTCGTCGGCCGAGCGCGAATCCCAAATCCCATGTTCACCGATAGCGGCTTCGACACCTCTTTCGCCACCAGCGCGATATCGTCTTTCGCCAGCAGCGCGTCCGCGAACAACAGATCGGCTCCAGCCTCGGCGTAAAGGTTCAGCCGCCGTATGGCTTCTTTCACCCCATGCGTCGCCGTCGAGTCGGTACGCGCCTTGATGATGAAGTCCGGATCGCGCCGCGCTTCCACGGCGGCGCGGATCTTTTCCACACCTTCCTCAGCCGAAATGACTTCCTTGCCTTCCATGTGGCCGCAGCGTTTCGGCGACACCTGATCCTCGAGCATGATCCCGTCGAGACCCGCCGCCTCGAACCCACGCACCGTGAAGAACACGTTGACCGCGTTGCCGTATCCGGTGTCCGCGTCGGCGCTTAACGGAATGTCCACGCAGGCGGCGATGTCGCGCGACCGTGAAACATTGGCCTCGTAACTCAGCAATCCGACGTCGGCCCATCCCAGCGTCGTCTCGGACAGCCCAGCACCGGAAATGCCGCCGGCCTTGAAGCCCATTTGTTCAATCAGCCGGGCGCTGAAACCGTCATAAACGCCAGGCTGGATCAAAATTTCTTCCGCTTCGATCAACTGGCGGAACAGCGTTGTCTTCTTCATGCGTCGTCCCCCGGCTTCAACGATTCACCTGAGCCCGCATGAACTTCGCCTTCGCCGACGCACCCTCGATCACATAATTATGATCCGATCCCGTCAGCACGAAGCGCGAGCCCATCGCGATGTAGCGCGCCGCGTCCTCATTGTCGTTAATACCGCCCATTCCCATGATCTTGCCATGTGCGCGGCACGCCTCCCCCACGGCCTGATACGCGTCGATCAGTTTCTGATGGCCCATTTGTCCGGGAATGCCCAGTTCCGTGGTCAGATCGAAACTGCCGAACAACAAAACATCGATACCGGGCACGGCGGCGATCTCCGCCGCGTTGCGCACGGCTTCCGGACTTTCGATCATCACCGTCGTAATGATCTCATCGTTGATCTCCCTCTGCGCCTGGGCAACATCGGATACCTGATACCCATACAACGCCGGCGGCCCGCCCCAACTGCGCGTTCCCGCCGGAGGATAATGAAACGCGTCGGCGATTCGTTTCGCCTGCACCGCGGTATCGACGTGCGGAACGATGATGCCCATCGCGCCGTTGTCCAGCAACCGAGTGCCTTCGTCCAAAGCACCGGTGCAGACCCGCACCAAGGGCGCCACGCCCGTGGGGATCGACGCGATGCAAATTTGCGTCGCCTCCTGCATTGAAAATGCGCCGTGCTCCATGTCAATAAACAGAAAGTCGTAACCCGACGCGGCGGCCAGCAACGGAGTCGCGATGCTGCGCAGATGGTAGACCTGAAACCCCAGGGCCATTTCGCCTTTAAGCATTTTGCGTTTGGCGGCGTTGACGGCGATTGGCATGGGGGACCCTCCCGGTTGACGCGGCAAGGCAGCACGGTCGGCGCGCAACGTCAAACCTGCCGCCTTGCCCGAACCAACCGGCGCGTGGGAGGCTCACGGCATGACCGACCGTACGCGCCTGGCCGTCGACATTGGCGGCACCTTCACCGATCTCGTGTTGTCTCTCCCCGGCCGCACCCTGTCGAAAAAGCTCCTGACCACGCACGACCATCCCGACACCGCCGTGATCGAGGGCACGCGGTTGATCCTCGCCGAGGCCGAAATCCCGGCGTCGCAACTCGAATTGGTGATCCACGGCACCACCCTGGCCACCAACGCGCTGATCGAGCGCAAAGGCGCCCGTACCGCCCTGCTCACCACGCGTGGCTTTCGCGACTCGCTGGAAATGGCCTACGAACATCGGTTCGAGCAATACGATCTGTACATGGAACGACCCGCGCCTCTGGTGTCCCGCGACCTGCGCCTGGAAGTCGCCGAACGCCTCGCCGCCGACGGCTCGGTGCTGCTGCCCTTGGACGAGGCCGGCCTCCAGCCCGTCATAGAAACCCTCCGCGCGGAAAAGATCGAGGCGCTGGCGATCAGTTTCCTGCACGCTTACGTCAATCCCGCGCATGAGGAACAAGCCCACGCGATCATCGCCGCCGCGTTGCCCGATCTGGCGATCACTCTGTCGCACGCGGTGTGTCGCGAGATCCGGGAATACGAACGGACCTCGACGACGGTCGCCAACGCCTATGTGCTGCCGCTGATGGCACGTTATCTGGAGGACATGCGCGCCGGTCTCGCCGCGTTGGGCGCGTCGTGTCCACTGCTGTTGATGATGTCCTCGGGCGGTATTTGCACTATCGAAACGGCGCGTCGCTTCCCGGTGCGCCTGGTGGAAAGCGGCCCAGCGGGCGGGGTGATTTTGGCGCGGAGGATCGCGGCACGCGGGGGGTACGATCGGGCGCTGTCGTTCGACATGGGCGGCACGACGGCGAATATCACCTTGATCGACGATTACACCCCGCAACAATCCCGCCATTTCGAGGTCGCCCGCGCCTATCGTTTCGCCAAAGGCAGCGGCATTCCTGTACGCATTCCGGTGATCGACATGGTGGAGATCGGCGCGGGAGGCGGCTCGATCGCGCGGGTCGATTCGTTACGCCGGATCGTTGTCGGTCCGGACAGCGCGGGCTCGGAACCCGGTCCCGCGTGCTACGGCCGCGGCGGCGATCAGGCGACCGTGACCGATGCCGACGTCGCCCTGGGCCGCATCGACCCCAGTGGTTTCGCGGGTGGTTCCATCACGTTGGACCCCGCGAAGGCAACGGCCGCCATCGCGAAAAGCATCACATTGGACATGACGGAAACCGAAGCGGCGCGCGGCATCGCTGAAATCGTCGATGAAACGATGGCCAGCGCCGCCCGGGTCCACGCCGTCGAAAATGGCAAGGACACCGCCGGCCGGACGCTGATCGCCTTCGGTGGGGCCGCGCCTCTCCACGCCGCCCGTCTCGCCGGCAAACTGGGAATTCAACGCGTGGTCATCCCGCTCGACGCCGGGGTGGGTTCGGCGCACGGCTTCCTCGACGCGCCGATCGCTTATGAGGTGGTTCGCACGCTGCTGGTTCGTCTCGACGCGCTGGACCAGGGCCGGATCGACACGATGTTCGCCGAAATGCGCGAGGAGACCGAACTTGTCGTCAGACTCGGTGCTCCCACCGGGGAACTTGAAGAAACCCGCACGGCGTATATGCGCTATCGTGGGCAGGGTCACGAAATCGCCGTGCCGTTTCCCATGGGCAAAGCCGATCCGGCGACGTTACGGACCGCGTTCGATACGACCTATGCCGCGCTGTTCGGCCGCACCATTCCGCGCCTCGAAATTGAGGTCGTGACCTGGACTCTCGCGCTGGCGCAACGGCACGAACGGCCGTCCCCATCGGCGATCCCCGCGCGCACTTCGCCGGCGACACCGATCGGAACGCGCCGCCTCGTCGAATCCGAAACCGGCGAAATCGTCTCCGCGCAGGTCCACGCGCGCGAAAACCTTAAGCCCGGTAACACCATCAGCGGTCCCGCCGCGATCCTGGAAGCGGGCACCACGACCATCATCCCCTCCGGCCGCACAGCCTGGATCGGCGCCGACGGCGAAATCGTCATCGAAGGACATCCCGCATGAGCGGCCGTAACATTTCCGAGATCGAACTGCAGATCATGTGGAACCGCTTGCTGTCAGTCGTGGAGGAGCAGGCGCAAACCCTGGTGCGCACCGCGTTCAGCACGTCCTCGCGTGAGGCCGGCGATATCTCCGCCGGCGTGTTCGATCTTGAGGGGCGGATGCTGGCCCAGGCGGTGACGGGGACGCCGGGGCATATCAACACGATGGCGCGGTCGGTCGGACATTTTCTCGACGTGTTCCCGGTCGCGCAAATGCAAGAAGGCGATGTCTACGTCACCAACGATCCTTGGAAGGGCACCGGACATCTCTACGATCTCGTGGTCGTCTCGCCGGCGTTCATGGACGGCCGCATCGTCGGTTTGTTCGCCAGCACCGCGCATCTGGTGGACATGGGCGGCGTCGGCCAGACGCCGGAAGGTCGCCAGATCTGGCATGAGGGCTTGTTCATTCCGCTACTGCGCCTCGCGCGCGCCGGCGAGATGAACGAAGACCTGCTGGCGATGATCCGCGCCAATGTCCGAGAACCCGTGCAGGTCATCGGCGACGTCTACGCCTTGATCGCCTGCAACGAGATCGGCGGACGCCGGCTGATCTCCATGATGCGCGAATTCAAACTCCCCAATCTGGATCAGCTTGGCGGCGAGATCATCCTGCGCAGCCGCCGCGCGATGACGGAAGCGATTCAGAAGCTCCCAAGAGGCTCCTGGACATCGTCGATGCGCGTTGATGGCTATGAATCGCCGATCGACATCGTTGGCCGCGTGACGATCGGCGACGATACGATTCATGTCGATTTCACCGGCACGTCCGGCATGTCGTCCTATGCGATCAATTGCCCGATTTGTTACACCGAGGCGTACACGACATTCGGCGTGAATTGCGTCGTCGCGCCGCACGTGCCGAACAACGCCGGCAGCCTGGGCGCGGTGAAAGTGACCGCGCCACCAGGCACCGTGCTCAGCGCGGAATATCCCGCCGCGGTTTACGCCCGCTCCACCATGGGTCATCTGCTGCCGGACGTTGTTTATGGCTGTCTGGATCAGGCGATCCCTGGTCGCGTGCCGGCCGAGGGCACGTCCAATCTCTGGAGCCTTAAACTGATCGCCGGCCACGGCCTGACCGGCATCGGCGAAAAGGCCGGCACGCCGTTCATGACAATGAGTTTTCATTCCGGTGGCGCCGGCGCGCGCCCGCATCAGGACGGCTTGTCGGCAACGCCATTTCCGTCCGGCGTCCGGAACGTTCCGGTGGAGGCGACCGAAGCGATCACGCCCCTGGTCATCTGGCGCAAAGAACTACGTCCCGACTCCGGTGGCGCCGGCCGTCAGCGTGGCGGGTTGGGTCAGGTGATGGAAGTCGGCTCCCGCGAGGACGCCGCGTTTGGCCTGTTCGCGTCGTTCGAGCGGGTGAAATATCCGGCACGAGGCCGCAACGGTGGCGGCCCAGGTGGCAAGGGGTCAGTGAAGTTGGCGTCGGGGAAGGAAATGGGACCGAAAGGCCTCCAGGTGGTTCCGGCCGGCGACCGGATCATCGTGTCGATGCCCGGCGGCGGCGGCATGGGCTCGCCCGCCGAACGCGCCGCGGAGGCGATCGAGCGGGACGTGCGGCTTGGCTATGTGACCGAAGAGGCGGCGCGGCGGGAGTACGGATACGCCTCCCTCACGCCAGCCGAACCCGAATGAACACGCTGGCTTCGCGCAAAGCCGCGCGTGCCTCCGGCAAAATCGGCGCGAATATCTGCCAGCCGTGCGGCACGCCAGGCCAGATCCGCAGCATCGCGGTTACGCCGGCGCGCGTCGCGTTCTCGGCGACACGGCGGGAATCGTCCAGCAGCACCTCGGTGTCGCCCACCTGGATCAGCAGCGGCGGCAACCCGGTCAGGTCGGCGTAGACCGGTGAAACCAGCGGATCGGTCGCCGGCGTGTCCCCCAGATAATGCCGCGCGATCGGCGCGACCCACCGCCCAAAAAACAGCGGATCCGCCGCGTCGTTGGTGACAATGCTCTTCCCGGTCACCGCCAGATCGGTCCACGGCGAGAGCAACACTCCAGCCGCCGGCATCTCCTCCCCCGCGTCACGCAGCGCCACCAGCAAGGCCAGCGCCAGCCCGCCGCCCGCCGAATCGCCGGCCACCACGATCCGCGAAGGCGCCATGCCGGAAGCGACCAACGCCCGCCAGGCCGCCAGCGCGTCATCGAGCGCGGCCGGAAACGGATGCTCGGGCGCCAGCCGGTAATCCAGCGCGAACAGCCGCGCGTCGCTCCAGCACGCCAGCCGAGATGTCACCGAACGATGCGTCCGTGCCGACATCGCGATGTAGGCGCCGCCGTGCAGGTACAGAATGCAACGCTCATGCGCCGGGTGATCCGCCGCCTCCGGCTCGATCCATTCGCCATTGCGCGCTGGGTCCACGCGGACTCGCCAGTCGGGCGCCAGCTTCGCGCCAAACGGCACGCGCTCGGTCCGCGCGCGTGAGGCCGCGACGCTCTGGGTCAGCAGGGAGCCGGGCTTGACCCAGCGGCGCAAAGCCCAGGTGATCAGAGAGTTCCGCCAGCTCATGGGGTGGGCGGGAAAGGGATCACTCGGCGACCGGAGTGCAGGCGCCCTCCAGATTGGCGATTCCGACCGTGCCGATCACGGGAATTTGCCGCAGCCTGACCATGATCAGCGAAATGGGCTGATCCAACCGGTTCATCAGCCGCCAGCCGCTGGCCGGCGTCCGGTCCAACCCGACCTGGCAAGTGTGATACTCGTTGGTAATGCCGTTGTAGAGGTAGGAGATCTCCAGGTCGCCCCTGCCGCTCGTGGCGGGAAAGCGGCCACGCAGCAGAATGGCGTCGTGCCCGGGAATGCCGTCGATCACCGCGCCGCGCCGACTGTCGATGGTCGATGTGGGATATTCCACCACGGTGACCTGCTCCGTCTCCGGGCGGCCGGGCGCGGCGACGAAACTATGCCGCTCCAGCCGAATCGCCTTCACGGTATCGCCCTCCACGAAGACGCCGATGCACTGAAACCCGCCGTCGCTGGTGTGGTCGATGACCGCGAGTTGCCGAATGAGCCGGGTCGAGCGCGAACACGCCTGAGGGGCGGTGCCAGGGGGAGAGACAGCGGCGGCGATCGGCGCCGCGGCCGTCTGTTGTGCATCGGCCGTGCCCGCCCCCGCGGCGAGCGCAAATCCGGTCACACCAGCCGGGACAATCAGGGATCGGAGCAGTCTTCTAAACATCATGCGTCAGCCTCGCGATGTGTCCTGAAACGCGAGAGCGCCTGATCAAGGGCCTTCACTCGCGCGGGCTGAACAGTGGGGTTTTGCCCATTCCGACGGCCAGACCCGTGTTCAGGAAGTTTCGGTCATACCCTGGGAGCTCCCAAAGCCGGACGGTCACGCCGTCCAGACCGTTCGTGGGCCGCGTGCCGAGACGTGGCCAAAAATCAAAATCTGTTGTCAGAGCCTAACGATTCGACAAATCGCGCACCAGCCTCCAACGCCGCCGCACTGTCGCGCGGTTCGGGTGAAATGGCAATGGGTTTCGCGATTCCATTTCACTGTGTGGTGAAAGCCACGCGCGGCGGCGGCACGCGCCGGACGGGGACTTTCCGAATCTCCCGCGGAACGTTGCCGCCCTCCGTGCGTTTCTCACCGGGAACACAACAGGATGCGTTATGCCGCACGGGTGGCTTTGAGTGTCCGGTCATGAAACCAGCCTGGTCGCGCGTAGGCCGTCCGTGCTTCGCGAAAGCACGCGAGACGCTGAATTCGCCGCGCCCAGAGCAGAAACGCGCGCGGCCCAGACCAGCCTGGCGCTGAGCAACCTCCGCGCGGTGGTGATACTGATCGTGGTCGGCTTTCATTCCTCCCTGGCCTATCTCAACTTTCTGGGACCCGAACCGTTCGCGTTCGACGCGCCGCCCTATCAATGGCGCGCTTTCCCGATCGTCGATACGCATCGCTTTCTGGGCTTCGATATCTTCTGCGCCTGGCAGGACGTCTACCTGATGGCGTTCATGTTCTTCATGTCGGCGCTGTTCACCTGGCCGAGTGTCACCCGCAAAGGCACCGCGAAATTCCTCACCGATCGCTTCCTGCGACTGGGCGTGCCGTTCGTGTTCGCCGTGACCGTGGTGGTGCCGCTCGCGCTGTATCCGACCTGGCGCGTGTCCGCCGCGGACCCCAGCGTCATTGGCTACATCCGGCATTATCTCGCGCTGCCCTTCCTGCCCAACGGACCCGAGTGGTTCCTGTGGGAATTGCTGGCGATGACCATGGTCGCGGCGGGCCTACATCGGTTCGCGCCCCATGTCGTCACACTGCTCGGGCGAGTCTCCGCCTCCGCCGGCGCGCATCCCATCCGCTATTTCGCCGGCCTGGTGACCGCCGCCATTCTGGCCTACGTGCCGCTCGCGTTGACCTTCACCCCCATGGCCTGGATCCAACACGGACCGTTCGGTTTCCAGTTCAGCCGGCCGTTGCTCTACGCCGTGTTCTATTTCGCGGGTCTGGGCCTGGGAGCCTTCGGGCTGGACAGCGGACTGCTGACGCCCGACGGATCGTTGGCACGCAACTGGCTGTCATGGCTGGCCGGCGCGCTGGCGTCGTTCTTGTTGTGGATGGGCCTGACCGCTCTGACGATGAACGACACACCAACCGCGTCCATTGCCTTGCAAATTCTCGTTGACGCCAGTTTCGCGCTGGCCTGCGCCGGCGGCTGCTTCTTCATGCTGGCGGCCTGCCTGAGGTTCGGCGTGCGGCGCTCGCCCATCTTCGACAGTCTCGCGAACAACGCCTTCGCGATTTATTTGCTGCACTATGTGTTTGTGGTCTGGCTGCAATACGCGTTGCTCGGAGTGGCGTTGTTCGCCCTCGCCAAGGGCCTGCTGGTCCTCTCCGTCGCCCTGCCGCTCTCCTGGGCCACCGCCATCGCATTGCGACACATCCCGTTCGGCCCGTTGCTGATCGGTGAGAACGCGCCAGCACGCGTCGCGCCAGAACGGATCCGAGCGTGACGACCCCCCATCGCCGCCGTCGCGCGTGGCCCGCCAATTTCCTTAACGCATTCGAATAAGAAGCCACGCGATGTCGCTCATTTTTAAGTTGGCGTCCCGAAACCTGTTGCAGGACCGCTTGCGGTTCATCGGCACCGTGGTCGGCATCGTCTTCTCCATCGTCCTCGTCACCATTCAACTGGGTCTGTTTTTAAGCTTCGAGCGCATGGTCACTGGCATGGTCGACCACGCCTCGGCCGACCTCTGGGTGGTCGCGCGCGGCACCAAGTGTTTTGAAGATCCCTCTCTGCTGGACATCAAGGATCGCGCGCTGGCCCAGTCGGTTCCGGGTGTCGCCGAGGTGACCCCGGTGGTGATTGGCTTTACCGAGTGGTCGGTTCCGGCCGGCGGCTCGACCCCGGTGTTCGTCATCGGCTCGGATACCAACACGCCCGGCTTGCATCCCTGGAATTTCGTCTCGGGCGATCTCGCGTCGCTGAACGCGCCGCACGCGGTGGCGATCGACCGGACCTACTTCGATCGCCTGGGCGTGACGAAAGCCGGCGACAGCGCGGAAATCCGCGAGCAAAAGGTCGATGTCGCGGCCGTCACCAACGGCATCCGCTCCTTCACCACGACACCTTATGTGTTTACCCCGCTGGCGCGTGCGCAATCTTATATCGGCACGCCAACGGACCGGATTTCCTATCTGCTGGTGCACGTGGCGCCTGGCGCGGATGTCGAGGCCGTGCGTGGACAGTTGCTGACCAAACTATCGGGGGTCGAGGTTCTGACTCCAGCGCTGTTCCGGGAGCGCAGCCGTAACTTTTGGCTGTTCGGCACCGGGGCCGGCGCCGCGTTGTTCGCCGGCGCGCTTCTCGGTGCCATCGTCGGCACCGTCATCGTCGCGCAAACCCTCTATTCCAGCACAAAGGATCACCTGAGCGAGTTCGCGACGTTGCGCGCCATCGGGTCCTCAAGCGGTTACATCAACAAGGTGATCATATGCCAGGCGCTATTGAATTCCGTCGCCGGATTTTCGGTGGCGGCCCTTATTGGCCTGATCGTTGTCAGGGCGACAGCGGAGACAGCTTTGCCGATCGTCATGAATCCGGAATTGACCCTGGGGCTCTTCGTGCTCACGGTTTTGATGTGCGTGACCTCGGCCATCGCGGCCATCGTCCAGATCCTGCGCATCGACCCGGCGGTGGCGTTTCGGCAGTGACCGGCCGGTTGATCGAAGCGGTCGATGTCGTCCAAACCCTGGGCAAGGGCGCGGGTCAGGTGCGCGCGTTGAAAGGCGTGAGCCTCGCGTTGTACGGTGGCCAGTTGACGATGCTCATGGGCCCGTCGGGCAGCGGCAAGACCACGCTGCTGTCGGTCCTCGGCTGCATGTTGACCCCAACGGAGGGAACCGTTCGCGTGCTCGGCCGTGATACCGCGGGCGCGCGGCCCGGAGAGCTGGCCAAACTTCGCCGCGACCACATCGGATTCATCTTCCAGTCGTACCGTCTGTTCCCAATGCTGACGGCGCTGGACAATGTGCGCCTGGCGCTGGATGTGCACGGGGAGGATGGTCCGTCCGCGATCGTCAAAGCCCAGAATGTGCTGGCGACGGTTGGTTTGGCGCATAAGCAGAATGCCTATCCGAGCCAACTCAGCGGCGGCGAGCAGCAACGGGTCGCGATCGCCCGCGCCATTGTCGGCAACCCCTCCGCGATTCTGGCCGACGAACCGACCGGCGCGCTGGACAGCGAGAACGGACTGGCGATCATGAAGATCCTCGCCGACATCGCGAAGGATCCGGCGCGCGCGGTGCTGGTGGTGACGCACGATCCTCGGGTGGTACAATTCGCCGATCGGATCATCCACATCGAGGATGGCCGCATCGACGTGGATGCCCCCCGCGCCATGATGAACTGGCCCGGGTCGAACCTCACGGAAGCGGACAAGGCTCTTTCCGGCTGCGTTTAGCGGGAAGCGGGTCCTTAAACGTTCATCCCGCCCCCTCGCGTGCGCTTCCGCCATGCTTCCTCGACGAGGCAGAGGATCTCGAACAACATCGATGCGCCGTTGAACGCGGTCAGCGTGCCCGGGTCGAAGGACGGCGCGACCTCGACCAGGTCTCCGCCGATGAAGTCGATCCCCCGCAGGCCACGCAACAGCCGCAGAGCCTCGCGCGCGGTGATGCCGCCGGCTTCGGGCGTCCCGGTGCCGGGGGCTTCGGACGGATCCAGACCGTCGATGTCGAACGTAAGATAGGCTGGCCCGTCGCCCACGATCCGCCGCGCCTCGGCGGCCGCGAACTCCCACCCCCGGTCGGCGAACTCATCGATGCCCAGTACCCGCATGCCGCTGCCGGTGGAAAACCCCCACATGTCCGGATCGTTGGCGGTGCCGCGAATGCCGATCTGAATGACCCGGCGGGGATCGAGCAGGCCTTCCTCGACCGCCCGCCGAAACGGCGCGCCGTGATGAAATCGCGATCCCATGTAATCGTCCCCGGTATCGCAATGGGCATCGATGTGGACCATGCCGACCGGGCGGTGACTGGCGATGCCTCGAAGGATCGGCAGGCTGATCGAGTGATCGCCGCCAACCGAAACCGGAACCGCGCCCGCCGCGTGGACTGCGCGATAATACGCGGCGATTTCGTTCAGCGCTCCGCCCAGTTCGTACGGACATTCAATCCAGCAGTCTCCCAGGTCGCGCACCCTCGCTTGGGCGAACGGCGCGACTCCGGTGGCACCGTTGATGCGGCGGAGCAGCGTCGATTGGTCTCGCACGGCCCGAGGCCCGTGGCGCGCGCCCGACCGATGGGTCACGCCGCCATCGAACGGCACGCCGATCAGGGCGATGTCCGCCTCCGCCGGGTCGCCGGCGATGGGGGCGCGAAAAAAACTGGCGATTCCCGAATGTCTGGGCTGCGCCTGAGGGTCGGATAAATCCATGTAATGTGTCGGGTGTTTCGCCATGAGCCGCCCCCTGCTGTCGTGCCACCTCATTTACGGCATGGCGCATGGCGTCGCATCATGGTAATCGGCACTCGGGATCGGATTGCCGAAAACTCGGCTTGCTTGGGGATTTACGAATGAGGGGTGACCACCCCGGCTTCGGTACGAGGCTGGGTCATTTGCCGCATCGCGAACCAGATCGAACCCGCGGAATGGAAGGCCCGATTTCGGCCGGTTCCTTCCGCGTTGATACTGCGCGTGGGCGGTCTGCCGTGGCGCGCGGGATCGATCTGAAACGCGGCTCACCTACCAGCGCTCAGGCGGTCAACGCGGTGGCCATTGGATTGGTTCCCGAGCCCTTCCGATTTTACTCCAGTCAGGGAATCACCCGATGACCCGGCCGGCGTTTTTGGTTGGCTTCGCCGCCGAAGCCAGGGTCGCGCGGCTGTCGGGCTGGCGGGTTGGCATTGGCGGCGGCACGACCGCGGGCGCGGCGGACAGCGCCCGACGTCTGATCGACGCCGGCGCCACCGGAATCGTCAGCTTCGGCCTCGCCGGAGGCCTCGACCCGGCGCTCCCACCCGGCACCTTGATCGTCCCACGCGCCGTGGCCGCGGATGGCCGCGTTTGGCCAACCGACCCTGCACTCAGCGCGCTGTTGGGCGGACAGACCGGGCATGTCTGCCTCGGCTGGCACAGCCCCGTCGCCTGCCCCGAGGAAAAACGCCGCCTTAGTGTTGAAACCGGCGCCGTCGCGGTCGATATGGAATCTGGTGCCGTCGCCGCCGTCGCCGCCGCGTCTGGTGTCCCCTTCGCCGTGTTGCGGGCCATTTGCGACCCGGCGGACCGAGCCGTACCGCCGGCCGCGCTGGTCGCGCTGAACGCCGCGGGGGGACTCGCCGCCGGACGCATGGCGATGTCCATCCTCGCGAAACCTGGACAGGTCGGCGCGTTGCTGAAGCTGGCGCGCGACGCCGCGATGGCGCGCCGCGCGCTGCGGGCGAGGGCGGTCGGCATGTCGCCCAATGGTGGGCCGCCGCGTGGCTTCCCGGCGGGCGCGTGGCTCGATGAGGAACTGGTCCCCGACGCGATTTTGTAGGGTGCGTTTCGGCAAAGCGGAATTGCGCGCGCCGGTGCCAGCAGTTCTCAGTTTGACGCAACCGTTCACATTTCCCGTCATCCTCCGGCTCGGCCGGAGGATCAGTCGCCGCACACAAGTCAGACAACGTGTGACTCTTCAAGGTTGTACGGGGTTCGACCGAACCGCCGGTCAAGCCGGAGGATGACGGATTGGGGTGTCCAACCGGCAAACTGAGAACTGCCGCGCCGGTGCCAGAGTTGTGGCGTCCGGCGTAAACTTCTGCTTAGGTTGTCACCTTATGATCGATTTCGCCCCCGCCCCGGCGACTTTGCCGCCTGGCCAGCGTGTCTATGCCATCGGCGACGTCCATGGGTGCCTGGATCGTTTGGCGTCGGTACACGAACAAATCGCGGAGGACCTCGCGACCCGCCCGGTGGATGAGTCGGTGCTGGTGCATTTGGGCGATTATGTGGATCGGGGGCTCGACAGCGCGCAGGTGATCGACTGGCTCAGCGGCGGCGCGCCTGTCCCGGTGGAGCGGATTGTCAATCTCATGGGTAACCATGAAGATTTGATGCTGCAGGCGCTGCCCGGCACCGATAAGGAAGCCAACAGTACGTGGCTGGCCAACGGCGGCGCGGATTCATTGCTGAGTTGGGAAATCTCCCGAAAAGTGCCGCCGGCCGAATGGTCGAACCTGATCCCCGCCGAGCACCAGGCGTTCTTGAGAGAACTGAATACCTGCTTCCGGCTCGGTGGCTATTTTTTCGTGCATGCCGGCATTCGGCCGACGGTTCCGCTGGACAAACAAGAAAAACAAGACATGCTGTGGATCCGGGAACCTTTCTTGTCCTGGAAGCATTTGCACGAGGTTGTCGTGGTGCATGGCCATACCCCGAGGCAAGAACCCGTGGTGCGGCTCAATCGTATCGGAATTGATACGGGCGCGGTTATGGGAGGTGTCCTGACCTGTGTTGTCCTGGAGGAGGACAAGCTTGGATTCATTCGCGGATAAGGTTGCCGATTTACCGCCAATTTACCGCTGATTAACACATCGCTGTCATTTTTCCGCCGTAAGCAACGCCCGAACCCGATACGGACCCGCCATGAACCAGATATCCTCGACAGGCCCGCTTTCGCCGGACGCTCCCGATCCTGATCTTGAGGCGGCGATCCCGCGGCTGAGCCACGCCAACGTGCTGATTGTCGGCGACGTGATGCTGGATAAGTCGGTTTATGGCGATGTCACCCGGATCAGCGTCGAAGCGCCGGTGCCGATCCTGGCGATCGACCGGGAGGTCGCGATGCCCGGCGGCGCCGGCAACGTGCTGCGCAATCTGACCGCTCTGGGCGCCGCGGCGGCGTTCATCACGGTGGTCGGCGACGATGAGGCCGGGTCGGCGCTGACCGCGCTGATCGGCGGGCAGGCGAATGTGGAGCCGTGGCTGCTGGTGCAAGGCGGTCGCATCACGACGCAGAAGACCCGGTTCATCGCCAAGGGCCATCAGATGTTCCGCGCTGACCGGGAGCAGACGGACCCGATCCATCCTCGGCTCGCCGAGCGGATGGTGCGGATCGCGCTCGACGCCATGGCGGCGACCTCGGTGACGGTGCTATCGGATTACGGCAAGGGCGTGTTGGGCGGCGATGTGCCCACGCAGTTGCTGGAGGCGGCGCGCGCTTCCGGGCGAGTTCTGATCGTCGATCCGCGCGGTGTGGATTTCTCCCGCTATGCCGGCGCCGACATCGTCATGCCGAACCGGCCGGAACTGGCCGCCGCGACCGGCATGCCGGTGGACACTGAGGCCGCGATTGTCGCCGCCGGTCTGACATTGCGCGATCGGTTTGGTTTCGGCGCGGTCGTGGTGACCCGCGGCAATGATGGGATGACCCTGGTGGACGCCGATGGCGTGCGTCACTTCCCGGCCGAAGCCGGCGAAATTTATGATACATCGGGCTGCGGCGACACCGCTCTGGCGACGTTGGCGGCGGGGGTCGCGGCGAAACTGCCTTTGGCGGTCGCTGTGCGGCTGGCCAACATCGCGGCGGGGGTGGTGGTCGGGAAGGTCGGCTCAGCCGTCGCGCATCAGGCGGAGTTGCTGGCGGCTGTCTCCCCGGAACGGAGCGCGGTGCGGAAGATCGTCTCCGTGGAGGAAGCGGCGGAACTGGCGGAACGGTGGCGGCATCGCGGCTGGCGGGTCGGCTTCACCAGCGGTTGCTTCGACCTGCTGCATCCCGGCCATCTGCATCTGCTGGATTCCGGGCGGGCGCGGTGCGACCGGCTGATCGTCGGTTTGAACTCGGATCGCGGCGCGCGGCGTGTGAAAGGACCGATGCGGCCGGCGCAGCCACAGGAAGCGAGGGCGGCGATCCTGGCGAGCCTCGCCTCGGTCGATCTGGTTTGCGTGTTCGATGAAGACACGCCCGAGCGGCTGATCCGTGCCATTCGGCCGGACGTTCTGATCACCGGTGGCGCGGATGGTGTCGATGAAGGGTTCGGAGCCGATCTGGTGCGCGAATGGGGCGGGAAAGTCACCGTCGCTGACCTGCTGCCAGGTCACTCGACGCAGGCCACACTGGAGCGCATTCGGGGGTAGGGCTGGTGCCTCCCGGGGTATCCCCGACCAGCGTCCCCGTCATTCCCCCGCGACTCATTCCCCCGCGACGCGATCCCCAGTCATGGTCTGGCTCGAGCCGGACCATGACAGAGGGCGCCGGCCGCGATCAGGGGTCGGCACACGACGGAGGAGCGGACCACAACGGAACGCCGCCGGCCAGCGGCCAGGAGCTCGTCAGGGGCGAGTTCGTCCCGAAGAGTGCCATCACGCTCCTCACGCGCGGCGTAGCACGAACAACCCCTGCTCGCCGAACATATTGGCGAGGCGCGGCGCGCGGCGCCATGGTCCCCGGCGCCCTTCATCATCGGCGGCGAGCCATTGTTCGACCACGTAATTCTCCTCCTCGCACAGCACGAAAAAGTCACGAATCGTGCAAGGATGAATATTCGGGGTTTCGTACCAGTGGCGTGACCAGGTCGCCGTCATTGGCATCCGCCCGGTCCACAGCAACTGCCAGCGCAGCCGCCAATGACCGAAATTTGGAAAACTCACCACGGCCCGCGTGCCGATGCGCAGCATCTGCGCCAGCACCAGGCGAGGCTGCTCGACCGCCTGCAAGGTCCGTGACAGCACCACGTAATCGAACGCGTGGTCGGGGTAGTGCGCGAGGTCGGTGTCCGCGTCACCATGCATCACCGGCAACCCGTGCGCGACCGCCTGCGTGACCTGCACCATGTCGATCTCGATGCCGCGGGCGTCGCAGCCTTTTTCCTGATACAACCGCTCGATCAGCGTGCCGTCGCCGCAACCGATATCCAAAACCCTCGAGCCAGGCTTGATCATTTCCGCGATCAGCGCGAGGTCCAGGCGCATGTTCTTCGCCACGAAACGAACTGGATCGTGCGTGCTCATTCTTGCGCCGCCAGGCGCGCCGCCTGATCCTCGGCGGTCAGGGCGTCGATGAATTCATCCAGTTCGCCCATCATCACGCGATCGATTTTGTACAGCGTCAGGTTGATCCGGTGGTCGGTCACCCGGCCTTGCGGAAAATTATACGTTCTGATCCGCTCGCTGCGATCCCCTGTCCCTACCTGAGACTTTCGGTCCGCCGCGCGGGTGGCGTGCAACGACGCGCGCTGCTGCTCATACATTCTGGCGCGCAGGATTTTCATCGCCTTGTCGCGGTTCTTGTGCTGGCTGCGTTCCTCCTGCATCGCGACCACGATGCCGGTGGGCAAATGCGTGATCCGCACGGCGCTTTCCGTCTTGTTCACATGCTGGCCGCCGGCACCCGACGCGCGATAGACGTCGATGCGCAAATCGCCCTCGTCGATCTTCACATCGACTTCCTCCGCTTCCGGCAGCACCGCGACCGTGACCGTCGAGGTGTGAATGCGTCCCTGACTCTCCGTCGCCGGCACGCGCTGCACGCGATGCACGCCCGACTCGTATTTCAAACGCGCGAAAACGTTACGGCCGGTGATTTCCGCGGTGGCGTCCTTCAACCCCCCCAGACCGGTGTCGCCGTATTCCAGAATCTCGAAGCGCCAACCGCGACCTTCGGCGTATTTCTGGTACATGCCGAACAGTTCGGCGGCGAACAAACCCGCTTCGTCGCCGCCCGCCGCGGGCCGGATTTCCAAAATCGCCGAGCGCGCGTCCGCCTCATCCTTCGGCAGCAACGCCAGTTGAATCTCGTGTTCCAGCCCGGGGATCTTGTCCTTGAGTTCGAACAGTTCCGCTTCGGCGAGTTCGCGCATTTCCGGATCGTCCAGCAACTTGCTGGCATCCTGCCTCGCCCGCTCCGCCTCCCGCAGTTCGCCGATCCGCGCCACCACAGGTTCAATGTCGAAAAGTTCCTTGGAGGCTTTGACGTAAGCTTCGCCGGACACGCCTTCGGACAGCATCGCGCGCAACTCATCCGCGCGGGCGGCGATCCGGTCGAGTTTCAGCGCCAGGTTCATGTCAGATAAGCGGCGATGTCCGGCAAGTTCACCGCCTCCTGCTGACCCGTGCGCAGATCCTTCACCTGCGCCACGCCTTGCGCCAGATCGTCGGCACCGAGGATCACGGCCGCGCGGGCCTCGATCTTGTTGGCGCGTTCCATGCGGCGGCGCAGGTTGCCGCGATACGCCATCTCGGCGCGAAGCCCGGCGGAGCGAAGCGAGCGCAGGATCTCGATCGCCGCCGCTTCCGCCTCATCGCCGATCGGCACCACGGCGATCGGCGCCATGCCGGCGGGTGTCGCGTCCAGCAGCATCGCCAGCCGCTCCACCCCGGCGGCCAAACCCACGGCGGGCGTTGGCGGGCCGCCCATCTCGGCGACCAGGCCGTCGTAGCGGCCGCCCGCCATCACGGTGCCTTGCGCGCCCAGTTTGGAGGTGACGAACTCGAAGGCGGTGTGACCGTAGTAGTCGAGGCCGCGGACGATGCGGGGGTTCTCTCGGAACGGCACGCCGAAGCGGGACAAATGCTCCCGCACCTTGCCGTAGAAGGCGGCGGCTTCGGGCGACAGATGCGGCCAGATTTTTGGGGCGCTTTCGATGATCGCGCGCTCCCGCTCATCCTTGCTGTCCAGGATGCGCATCGGATTGCGCTCCAGCCGCACCAGGCTGTCTTTCGACAAGGCATCCTTGTTGGCGGTGAAGTAAGCGACCAACGCCTCCCGGTAGGCGGCGCGGCTGGCGGCATCGCCCAGGGTGTTAAGCTCCAGCATCGTGTCGGCATCGACGCTGAGGGCTTTCAGGATGTCCCAGCCACAGGCAATCACCTCCGCGTCCGCCAGCGGCTCGGATGGCCCGATCAGTTCGATATCGATCTGGTGGAACTGCCGGTAGCGGCCCTTCTGAGGCCGTTCGTAGCGGAACATAGGGCCGGTGCAGAACACTTTTCGGGGCAACGACTGAGTGAGGCCGTTGGTCACCAAAGCACGGCAAATCCCGGCGGTGGCCTCGGGCCGGAGGGTGATCGAATCGCCACCGCGATCGTCGAACGTGTACATCTCCTTGGTCACCACATCCGACGTCTCCCCGAGCGTGCGGGAGAACACGCGGGTGTCCTCGAAGATCGGCGTGATCCATTCCTCGAAGCCGTAAACGGCGGCGACGCGGCGCGCGGTCTCAACGACGTGGTGGTGACGGCGCTGATCTTCGCCGATCAGGTCATGGGTGCCGCGGGCGGGTTGCAGATCGGTCACGAAAGGGCCTTTTGGAAATGGGGGACGCGCGGATATCAGACCTTGGGCGTCCGGCTCAAGCACCTTGATATAATACGCGGCGGCGATGAACCATACCGGGCCGCGAAACACCGGGCCGCCATTCAAAGCCGCGGCGCCCCCTCGGCGATGATCTGGGCGCGCAACGCGTCCACCTCGCCGCCAATCCTGGGAAGGTCGTAGCGCGCCGCGCGCTGCCGTCCCGCTTCCGCCAACGCGGCCAGTCGTTTTGGGTCGGCGCCCAACGAACGAATCGCCTCGGCGAGGCCGTCGGCGTCCGCGTAGATGACCGCGTCGCCACCGATTTCCGCCAAGGCTCCCCCGGGCGAGCAAATCACCGCCGCCCCGTTCGCCATCGCCTCCAACGCCATCCGTCCGCCTGGCTCGGGATCGCGGCTGGGGATCACCACGATGGCCGCCCGGGCCATCGCCGCCATGACGTCCGGATGATCGCGATATCCCATCATTGAAATGCTGGCCGGCTCGGCGGTTGCCTGTAGTAACCGGACGAACGGTGTTTCCGGGCTTTTGACCCTGTGCTCGGCGCCGCCAATGATCTCCGCTCGCCAGCCCGGTAACGCGGCCAGAGCGGAGGTGCACGCGGTCACGAACAAATCGGCGCCTTTTTCCGCGGTCAACCGTCCGGCGAACAAGATCAGCCGGATCCGCCGTTTCGCCCGAGGAATTCCAACTGCGTCGACCGGGTTCGCCGACGACTTCAGGCTCGCGAAATCCACGCCCGGCGGCACGACCGCGGGCATGCGCTCCGGCGCGGGCGACACACCTTCCAGATAGCGGTCGCGCAGCCATTCCGACACGGCCACGATCCGCGCCAGCCGGCTGAACAGCAGCGCGCGGCGGGTTGGGGTGCGGGTCAATCGGCTCGCGGCCGGCACGTCGTGCATGATCAGAACCACCGGCACGGTCGGGAACGCGCGTTGCAGCCACAGGGCGATCAGCGGGTCGGCGTGCACCTCGATCAACGCGGGCCGCAGCATGCGGAGCGGGTAGAGCAAGCCAAAAGCGTAGCGTGCCCGGAATGGTCCAGGAACATAGAAAGGCGGCTTGACGAGGCGGAACGTGACGTCGAGGAACACCGGGCCGGTTTGCCGGCCGCCGAACACGACCGTGCGAAAGCCGCTCGCCACGAGCGCCAGATGGCGGACCGTCAGCCCGATGCCGCGCGCGCGCCGCGGGCCAAATCCTTCCCGCGGCGGCAATATCACGGCGATGGTGGGGGGTACGGCGGCGGACATCCGCGACCGCTATAACGCGCGAGCCAGGGGTGCGCCATAACAGCTTGGTGACGGTTATCCCGATGCGATATTTGGCTGGCCGCCGCACCGGGGCCAGGGCGTCAAATCGGAGGGACAGGATGTCGGAGGCGGCGCTGATCCGTGGCGGACATGGAGAGGGGGCCGCGGCGCCCTGGCGCGTACTGAGCGTTGTTGGGCTGGTGCTGGTGGCGTGTGTGTGCCTCGCGACGGCGATGTTTCTGACATTGGCTCCCGGAGGTTGGACGGTCGCCAAGGCGGTGATGTTGCTGAGTTGTCTCGGCGCCGCGCCCTGGGTCGGGTTCTGCGCCGCCAACGGGGTGATTGGATTTTTCCTTCGCCTGCCTCGTCCGGCGGTGCCGCCTGTTGAGCGGTTCGACGGGGCAGTGCCCTGCTCGCATCAGAATAAGGCCGGCGAAAGCGAGAACTTCCCCCCAGGCGTCATCCTCGGGCTCGACCCGAGGATCGGCCGGCCCAGACACCGTGTTCGACTTTTGACCTCTTTGGCGTGTCGAGAATTCCTCGGGTCGAGCCCGAGGATGACGGGACGACTCAAACATTCCCACCCGGTGGCTTATCCTGACGTCTGTGGGGCAGCGACGCGCACCGCGATCGCCGTCACGGTGCGCAATGAGGATATGGCGGCTGTTTTGCCTCCCTTACGACGTCTGTTGGATGGATTGGACGCGGCCGAGCCCGGCGGCGCGTTCGCGCTGTTCGTGCTGTCTGATACCAACGACCCCGCGCTGGCCATGACTGAGGAGCAATCCGTCGCCGCGTTCCGGGCGTCCGACCCTCGGCCTGACCGGGTGCATTACCGCCGCCGCGCCAATAACCGCGGCTTCAAGGCCGGCAATATCATGGATTTCCTGGACCATGAGGGCCGCGATTTTGAGCTGATGCTGATCCTGGACGCCGATTCCGAGATGACCGCGACCGCCGTGCTACGGCTGGTCGGCGCCATGCGCCGGGAATCGTCTTTGGGTATCATTCAGCACCTGACCGTCGGCTTGCCCGCGTCCTCCGCCTTCCCCCGCCTGTTTCAATTCGGCATGCGCGCGGGCATGCGCACCTGGGCCACCGCTCTGGCCTGGTGGCAGGACGATTCCTGCGTCTACTGGGGACACAACGCCGTCATCCGCATCGCGCCGTTCCGGGCCCATTGCCGCCTGCCGCCGCTGCCCAACGGCGACCCCATCCTGTCGCACGACCAGATCGAGGCGGCGATCCTGCGCGGCGCCGGCTGGCGTATTCGCCTGCTGCCCGAGGAGGATGGCTCGTACGAAGCCAATCCGCCGGCTCTGCCCGAGTTCATGCGCCGGGAGTTGCGCTGGCTGGCGGGCAATTTCGAATATCGGCACTTGCTGCGGTTGCCGGGGCTGCGCCCCATGGGGCGCTGGCAGTTGATCCAGGCGATCCTGCTGTTCGGCTGCACCCCGTTCTACTTCGCGTTTCTGCTCGCCGCCGCATGGGCTGCCGCGACGGACCGGTTGTCCGGGTTTCCATTCGGCCCCGCGTTGGCGGCGACGCTGATCTGGGCTGGCGGACTATACGCACCGAAGCTGCTCGGCTACCTGGAGGTGTTGCTGCCGCGTGCGAAACGCTCGCTTTATGGCGGGGCCGCGCGTGTGTTGACCGGGATCGCGTTGGAGATCGTGTTCACGCTGTTGCTCGACGCCATCAACGTCTGGGCCAAGACGTTCGCCATGCTGCGCATCGCGCTTGGGTTACGCGCGCGGTGGACGCCGCAGAACCGCGCCGATCGCGGCGTTTCCTGGACGGAGGCGACGCGTCTGTTATGGCCGCAAACGCTACTGGGTGTCGCCGTTTTCGCATGCTTCGCGCAAGCCGGTTGGACCGCCGTGATCTGGGCTGCCCCGTTCGCGCTCGGATTGCCGTTGGCGATCCCGTTTTGTGTCGTCACCGCCGATCCCGCGGTCAGCGCCTGGCTCCGGCGCGCCCGCCTCGCCGCGATCCCCGAGGAACTGGGCTGATCCGGTGGATCCTCGCGCCATGCGGATCGTGGTGACGGGGACGTCCGGCGCCGGGAAGACGACGCTGGCGCGGGAACTCTCGGCGCGGTTGGGCGTGCCGCATATCGAGCTGGACGCGATCAATTGGCAACCGGGTTGGCGCGACCTGCTGACGGACAATCCGGCGGAATTCAGACGCCTTGTCGCGATGGAGGTCGCGGCCGACTCCTGGGTGATCGACGGCGATTACGGGCTGACGCGAGACATCGTCTGGCCGCGCGCGACGCATCTGGTGTGGCTCGACTATGACCGCCCAGTGGTCATGGCGCGGGTGATCGGGCGGTCGGTGTATCGGGCGGTGTCGGGTGTGGAGCTTTGGCCCGGAACCGGCAATCGCGAGAGTTGGCGGCGGTGGCTGCGTCCCAGTCATCCAATCCGGTGGGCGTGGAGCACGTGGCAACGGCGGCGGGCCGAGACGGAGGAGCGACTGGCGTGGCCGGAACTCGCGCATCTGGTCGTGCTGCGGTTGCGACGGCGGCGGGAGGCGCGAGCGGCGGTGGAGAGGTTGGCGCGGGCGGGTTAGATCTCGACCCGGAACCCGACCTCCGACAGCGTCTCCTGCGGGATGCGGAAGAAATCCGGGGCACGGCTGGCGATTTTCATCATGAAACCGAACAGAGCGAACGGCACCGGACCGAGCTTCGAGCCATGCGCGCGGCGGATCACGGTCTCGTGCCCAATGAAGTAATGCACGTCGGAGAGATCGGCGTGAAAGCCCAACAGCTCACAGTTCTTCAGGGTCAACGGGATGTCCGGGCGCTGCATGAACCCGAGCCGCGCGGTGATGTGGTAAAATCCATGTCCGAGACGCTGCAAACTGTGCCGGTCGCGGAACGGCACCCGCGGCCGGCGGTCGGGTGCCACGGTCAGCAGCACCACCGTACTGTGCAACACCGCGTTGTGCCGGACGTGGTGCAGTATCATGGGTGAGATGCCGTGCTCGACCTTGGTCAGCCAGACGGCGGTGCCCTCGGGCCGGCCGATCACGCGCTCGTCGATATGGGCGACGAAATCCGTCAGTGGCATCGACATTTCATGCAGGCGGTGGCGGAGTTCGGACGAACCGCGGCGCCAGGACCACATCAGTAACGCCAGTGCGCCGCCGATGGTCAGTGGAAACCAGCCGCCTTCGACGATCTTCAACGAGTTGGCGGCGAGGAAGGCGCAATCCACTGTGCCGAACACCGCGATCACCGGCACGGCGGCGACCAGCGGCCAGTTCCACCGCCGTGTCACCATGAAATACAGCAGGATGGTGGTCGCCAGCATCGTGCCGGACACCGCGACGCCGTACGCGGAGCCGAGACTGTCCGAAGTCTTGAACATCACCACGATCAGCAACGTCCCGACCATCAGCAGCCAGTTCGCCGCCGGCACATAGATCTGGCCGGCTTCCTCGCCCGAGGTCGGCACGATATCGACCCTCGGGCAGAAACCGAATTGCATCGCCTGCCTGGTCAGGGAGAATACCCCGGAGATCAGCGCCTGCGATGCGATGACGGTGGCCGCGGCGGCGAGCACGATCAGCGGGACCAGCGCCCATGCGGGAGCCAACTTATAGAATGGACTGTCGGCGGCGTCGGGGTGCGCCAGCATCAACGCGCCCTGCCCCAGATAATTCAGCACCAGCGCCGGCACCACGAGGCCGAACCACGCCAGCCGGATCGCCGGCGCGCCAACATGGCCCATGTCCGCGTAAAGCGCCTCGCCGCCGGTCAAAGCCAGGAAGATGGCGCCGAAGACCGCCGCGGCGATGGCGGGGTTCTCGGTCAGAACGGGCACCGCCGACAGCGGGTTCAACGCGGCGACGATGCCGGGGGCGGCGGGAATGTTGATCAGGCCGAGCACGCCGATGGCGAGGAACCATACCACCATCACCGGCCCGAACAGCCGGCCAATCCGATGCGTGCCCTGGCTTTGGATGGCGAACAGGCCGACCAGAATGCCCAACGTCACTGGCAGGATGAACGCCGCGAAGCCCGGCGCGGCGAGTTTCAACCCCTCCATCGCCGACAGAACCGAGATCGCCGGCGTGATGACCCCGTCGCCATAGAGCAGCGAGGCACCGATGATGCCGAGTACCATGGGCGCGGTGATCTTCGCGGCGGCCATGCGGCGGCTGCCCTCGACAAGGGACAGCAGCGCCAGAATGCCACCTTCGCCGTCGTTGTCGGCGCGCAACACCAACTGCACGTATTTGACCGAAACCATCAACATCAGCGCCCAGAAAATGAGCGAGACGATGCCTTTGACGTCGGCCGGCGCCGGCACCGCGTGGCCGGCGGCGTTGAGCGCGATGGAGAACGCGTAGAGTGGACTGGTGCCGATATCGCCGAACACCACGCCAAGCGCGGTCAAGGCCAGAAAGCCGATGCCTCCGGCGTGGTGGCTGGCCGGGTGCCCTGCCGCCTTTGGCGTGGCGCGCGCCGATGCTGGGTTCGCGGCCGTGGGGATCGCCGACCTCCTGTGTGCGTTCGTTGGATGGCGAGGCAAGATTCGCGCCAGCGTGGCAAGGCGTTCGGACGAGAAAAATGGTGGCCGGACGTTTCTGGTCTGTTCTTGTTAACGGTCCGTTAAACTCTCCGGTTTATGGTGCGCCTCGGTCGAATTGAGCCGTCGTTGTCACGGCCCGGATCCGTCCGTTTGTCTCTCGATCAATACTCAGCCGGCAAAGCGAGGCCATCTGGCGCGTCCGCGCTCGCACGTCCGTCGCTCCCGGCGAAAGGCAAGGTATGTCCATCAACGGAAATAAAACCGCGTTCGTCGATCCATCATCGGCGGCGATCGGATTGTCGCAAATGTTCACCGTGACCGCGGCGAGCAACGATCCCACCTGGCTCGTGCTGACGGTACTTGACCGGAACGAGTACACCGCCGGAGCCAGCGGCGCGACCGGCAGCCTGAGCGGCAATGGGCATACGCTGAACCTGAGCAGTCTCGGCGGCGATGGCCGAGGCACCGGGATCGTGTTCACGTACCAGCCTTCGACGGGCCGGTACTACAGCAGTATTTACGGCTATCTCGATCAATTGACCTACAACGCGTCCGGCAGCGCCAGCGACGTGACCAACCTGTCGTTGTTCGGCACCAGCAACCTCAGTCTGGCGACCGCCGACGCGAGCAACGCTTACGCGATGATGCAGGCCGATCCGTCGGGATATCTGGGTTCGGCCACGGTCGTCACACAGGCAAAATTCAGCGGAACGGTGCCGGCGCAGGCGACGCCCAACTCGATCGCCACGGTCGCGGACGGGTTCGTCGGACAGGCCTGGAACGAGGATGGCTGCTGGGTGCTGGCGAGCACCATCGCCGCCGACGCCGGTGCGTCACTGCCGGTGCAAAGCACGGAAATCGGGCTGCCTGGCCAGGCGAACGGCGAATGGATCGTGGCCTTCAACGGTCCGGCCGGCCAATCGGCCAACTGGCAGTCGCTGGTCAGAGCCGGAGAAATCATCGTGATCGGTACGCCGGGAGGCGGGGGACATATCACCACCTGCGTCGCCGGCTCTGGCGCGACCGCGACATTGGTCGATAACGCGACTTTCGTGGCCAGTAACGGTCAGGTGACCAATCTGGCGAACGACGGATCCAGCAACGACATCATCATCGCCTCGCCGCATCTGGCGTCCCAGGAGTGGTCGGGCGTGCAGGCGGCGTCCGTCGTCATTTATGAACTGGACACGCCGATCGTTACTGATACGGTGGTTTCCGCCAGTCTCGCGTTCCGCGCGTCGGATGTGTTGGGATCCCTGTTCACCGCGACGGATCCGGCGGGCCGGTCGATCACGGAATGGCAGGTTTACGATACTGCATCGACCGATGTGCTGATGGTTGGTAGTACCAGTTACAGCGACCATACGGCCGGGTCGGCGCTGACCGCCGCGTCGCTGACGTCCGTCTCGCTGCTGGCCGGGTCGGTCGCGACCACCGATACGCTGGATGTCCGCGCTTACAATGGCACGTATTGGGGCGATTGGCAGACACTGACCATCGCCATCGCGGCACCCGCGCCGGTCCTGGCGCCGCCGGTACTCGGCCAACATACGCCGAATGAGACCTGGACCGATGGCAACGCGATCTCTCTTGCGGTGGCGTTCACCGACCCACAGAACGAGGTCTTAAGCTACAGCGCCAAACTGTCGAATAGTCAGACGCTCCCGGCCTGGCTGCTGTTCAACGCGACGACCGGCACGTTCAGCGGTGTCGCTCCGGCGACGGCGCAGACTCTGAGCATCGTGGTGACGGCGACCGATACCAGCGCGTTGTCCACGTCCGAGACGTTCTCGGCCACCGTGGTGGGCGCGCCAACGCTGACGGCACAGACCGCGAACCAGACCTGGACCGAGGGCAAAGGGGTCTCCCTGTTGTTGCCCGCGAACACATTCACCGACCCACAGGGGCAGAGCCTGGTTTACACAGCCTCTCTCGCCAGCGGTCAGGGGCTGCCGGGATGGCTGAGTTTCAACGCGACGACCGATACGTTCAGCGGGATCGCGCCGGCGACCGCGCAAAGCCTGAGCATCAAAGTGACCGCGACCGATAAGAGTGGGCTGGCGGCCTCGGAGACCTTTACCGCGGCGGTGCAGGCTCCGCCGCCGCCAAAGCCCAGTGTGGTGTTGAGTATACAGACGGGCAATCAGACGTGGGTCGATGGGACGGCGGCGAACCTTGTGCTGCCGTCGGGGACGTTCACAGATGCGTTGGGACTGAAAATGACCTTCGCGGCGTATGAGGTGAGCGGTCCAAACGTGACCTCTTGGCTGCGTTTCAATCCGGCGACCGACACGTTCAGTGGGAATGTTCCGGCGACGGCGACTGGAACGATCGGGTTGGCGGTGCTGGCGACCGACGCCCAGAATATGCTCGCGGTCGATATGTTCAGCGTGAGCTTCGCGCCGGCTTCGACCCATGTGACGGCGGGCGCCCAGGCGGGCGGGATTCCGCTGCCGGCGTTGGAGTCGATGTCGGGGCTGATCGCCTTGCATTCGTGAGGAGGGTCTGACCAGCCTGGCCTGGTGGCGTTCTCAGTGTCGAGGCACGATTTCCTCGGCGTCATTGGGCGGCTCGACCGGACATCGATTGCCCGGCCGAGGCTGGCCCGGCAGCCGTCTCGGCGTCGAACCACTATCACCCCAACGTCGTGGCGCGGCCCGACCATGTCATCGGTCGATACACGGTGTGGCTCGGCTGATCCCCCGGTCTGTATACTTGACCTGGCCATCGCCATCGCCATCGTGTTGATGCCATCTTTCCCACGGGCCAGGCCGCCCTGAACGTTCGCTGCTGACAGGAGTTCGAACATGGACACCAGCGTTCAATTCCACCCCGGCCGCGTCTGGCCCGCCGGCCTGACGCGCGTTCCGTTCTGGGCTTACAAAGACCCCGCCGTGCTCGCCACCGAACAACGGCGCCTGTTCGAAGGGCCCGTCTGGAACTACCTTTGCCTGGAAACCGAAATCCCCAACGCCGGGGACTGGCGCGCGACCTATGTCGGCGAAATGCCCGTCGTCGTCGCCCGCGATCACGACGGCGCCATCGTCGCCTTTGAAAATCGTTGTGCGCATCGCGGCGCGTTGATCTGCCTGGACGACGGCGGCAACGCCAAAGAATTCCAGTGCGTCTATCACGCCTGGCGCTACGATCTGCGCGGCAACCTTCGCTCCATCGCCTTTCAGCGCGGCGTCAATGGCCGCGGCGGCATGCCGGCGGACTTCCGCATGGACCAACACGGCCCGCGCAAGCTGCGCACCACGACGTTGTTCGGCATCGTGTTCGGCACCCTGTCCGATGTCACGCCGGATATCGAGGCATTCGCCGGTCCCGGCGTCATCGAACGCCTGCGCACCGTCGCGGACGGCCGGAAGCTGGAAATCATCGGCCGGTTCACCGAAGTTCTGCCCAACAACTGGAAGCTGTACGCCGAGAACGTGCGCGATACTTACCACGCCAGCCTGCTGCATTTGTTTTTCGCGACGTTCAAATTGAACCGGCTCAGTCAGGGAGGCGGCACGCAGATCAACGACACGGGCAGTTGCCATGTCTCCACCACGCTCGCGCCGGATCAGGCGGTGGACACCACGTATGAGGGCATGCGCTCGGTCGATGACGATTACCGGCTGAACGATCCAAGCCTGCTGGACGCGGTGGATGAGCACGGCGATCGGGTGCGCCAACAGATCATCTCGGTGTTTCCGACCTTCGTCATGCAACGCACGCAGAACGTCATGGCGGTGCGGCATTTCCTGCCGCGGGGGCCGGACAAGACCGATCTACACTGGATCTTTCTCGGCTACGCGGACGATATCCCCGAACAACGGACCCGTCGGCTGCGGCAAATGAACCTCGCCGGGCCGGCGGGCTATGTCTCCATGGAGGATGGCTGCATCGGCGGCTTTGTCGAACGTGGCGCCGCCGCCGCGATGGACCAGACCTCGATCGTCGAAATGGGCGGTCGCGACACCGAAAGCCAGGACACTCGCGCGACCGAGGCTGCGATCCGCGGCTTCTGGCGATTCTGGCGCGGATTGGTCGACATTTGACCAACGCGGCGTCGTGGCATGAGCAAGGAAGGCGCCATTTCGCCGCCGGCCGTTATGCCGAGGCGCACGCCTGCCTGAGCCACGCGCTGACGTTGCACCCAGACGACATCGCGATCCACGTCGATCTGGGACAGGCGCTGTATTTCGGCGGCCGCGCGGCCGAAGCTCTGCAAATCTATCGCGATCTGACCGCACGCGACCCGGATAATCTCGTCTACGCCATCGACCTGGGCCGCACCTTGCGCGCGGTCGGCGCTTACGCGGAAGCGATCGAGGTCTATCGTGTGCTGGCGGTTCGCGCGCCAAACGAAGCGATCCTGCCGAACAATATCGGCACTTGCCTGTTGGCGCTCGGCCAGACCGAGGCTGGAGTCGCCAGCCTGCGTCAGGCGATCCAGCTGCGGCCGGAGTTCATCGACGCGCATTACAATCTCGGGTTGGCGTTGCTGCGCGCGGGCCAAATGCGAGAAGGCTGGGACGAATATCGCTGGCGTTCGCGGCTGCCCCAACATTGGATCGATGGCAAACCGATCGCCGAATGGGACGGCGCGCCGATGCCCGGCAAAACCCTGTTCGTGCGACCGGAACAAGGTCTCGGCGATACGATCCAGTTCTGCCGCTACGTCCCGCTGATCGCGCCGCGCGCGCGCGTGATTCTTGGCGTGCCGCGGCCGTTGCACCGCCTGTTGCGCCACCTGCCAGGCATCGACTCCGTGATCACCGATGGCGATCCCAGGCCCGCCTACGACGCCGAGTGCGTCATCATGAGTTTGCCGCGTCTCCTGGCACGACACGACCCGGCTGACGGCGGCCCAACACCCTGGTTGCACGCCGACCCCGCCGCCGTTGCCGCCTGGCGCTCCCGCCTCGACCCCTTGCCGGGCCCGAAGATCGGCCTCGTCTGGGCTGGCAGTCCCGGGTTCGGGTCCATTACGCTAGCCGATCAATGGCGCTCGTTGCCGTTGGCCTCCCTCGCCCCCCTGCGTGGCGCTACATTCATTTCGTTACAAAAAGGTCTCGCGTCGGTCCAGGCCAGGCGCCCGCCCGACGGCATGGCGCTGATCGACTGGACCGAGGAACTGCACGATTTCGCCGACACCGCCGCGTTGATCGCCGCGCTCGATCTGGTAATCAGTGTCGATACCGCGGTGGCGCATCTGGCCGGCGCGCTCGGCCGTCCGGTTTGGATGCTGAATCGCACCGACACCGATTGGCGCTGGGGTAACACCGGTGAAACGACCCCCTGGTACCCCACCATGCGGATCTTTCGCCAAATGACGCAATTCGATTGGACCGCGCCGGTCGCCGCGATCGCCGCCGCGTTGCATGAACCGCCCTCCGTCCCCGCCGTCCTCGCGCTGACCGACGCCGACCTCGCCGCCGGACGGCTCGATGAAGCCGAAGCCCGCTTGCGCCAGACATTGCTGGATCGAGCCGATGATTCAGACATCGCCACCGTCCACGCCGCGTTGGCGCGAACCCTTTTACTGGCCGGCCGATGGGCGGACGCCTGGCCGGAATGGACCGCCGGCCATCCCACGCCGGAATGGCCGACGCCGCGTTGGGACGGCTCCGCGATGTCCGGCGAAACACTGTTGCTGCACGCCGATACCGCGGAAGCTGTCTTGCTGTTTGGCCGTTACGTCGCCGAAGCCGCGCGACGGTCCCGCGCGCGCGTGGTGCTGTCCGTGCCGACGGAACTGCAACGCCTGATGGTGGGATGGACCGGCGTCGCCGTCGCCACCACGCCGCGGACCTCGCATCACGTCCATTGCCTGTTCGCCGATCTTCCCGTTTTGTTTCGCGCCCGCCCGAATACCGTTCCGGACAACGAACTTTGTCCGCCCGCGCCCATGCCGCTCATGGAATCCTGGGTCGCGCGTCTCGCCCGGCTGCGCGGCTTGCGAGTCGGCGTGGCCTTCGACGATCTCGCGCTGCTGACCACGATCGAGGCGATCCCCGGCGTCAATCTGGTCGCGCTACGCAAGGGCGATCCGGCGCGTTCGGTCCTGATGCACGATTGGTCCGAGGGCTTCGACGACCTCGCCGCCGTCGCGGGACTGATCGTGCACCTGGATCTCGTCATCGCCGGCGACAACGTCATCGCCCATCTCGCCGCCGCTCTGGGGCGTCCGGTTTGGCTGATCACCCCGGCACAACCGCGCTGGCCCTGGACTCCCGGCCGCGAGGACAACGAATGGTACCCAACGGTCCGGCAATTTCCGCCTCACGCGACAGCCAAGATCGCCGCCGCCCTGGCCGCTCTGACGACCGATACGCCCGAAGATCAAATTTTCGAATACGCCAACGACTGTTACCGCCGCAAGGACTACCGAGCCGCCGCCGCCAGCTTCCGCCAGACCCTCGCCCTCAATCCCAATCACGCCGGTGCTCTGGGCAATCTCAGTATCACGATGCTGATGCTGGGACGGCCGGAGATCGCGCTCCGTTACGCGGACGCCGGCGCGCGCGTGGCGCCCGGATCGCATCCGTTACGCATGCGACTGGGCCTCGCGCTGCACGCATGCGGGCGCTTTGACGAAGCCGTGACACGGCTGCGGGAGGCGCGCGCCATGCAGCCTGACCACGCCGACACCGTGACCGCTCTGGGCAACGCGCTTGGCGCGACCGGCGCGCTGCCCGAGGCGATCGCAACCTTGCGCGAAGCCGTCGCTTCGCGCCCGGACAATGCCGGCTACCACACAAACCTCGCCTACACCCTGCTGCGCGCCGGCCTGTGGGGGGAAGGCTGGCGAGAGCACGAATACCGGCCGGAACGTCCGCGCGGTGGCCCCATGTGGAACGGTCAGCCGCTCAATGGCACGCCGCTGCTGTTGCGCCATGAGCAAGGGGTCGGCGACATCATCCAGTTCTGCCGCTTCGCGCCGCTCGCGGCACGGCGAGCCGGCGGCGAAACGTTCCTGGTCGTGCCGCGGAGTCTGCGAGACCTGCTGCGCGGCCTGCCGGGCGTGTCCATCCTGACCGCGGACGATCCCGTCCCCAACAACGCGATGCAGTTTCCGCTCCTATCTCTGCCGCTGCTGTTCCACACGACACCGGCCTCGATCCCAGCCGACGGTCCGTATCTGCAAGCCGACCCGGTCCTCTGGGCGCACTGGCGGCAACGTGTGTCGCAACTTCCCGGCCTCCGGGTCGGCCTCGCCTGGGCTGGCAATCCCCGATTGGGCACCGCGTCTCTTGCTTCTACCGATCGCCGGCGGTCATTGCCCGAAGGCGCGCTCGCGCCGCTGGCGGGGACGCCGGGCGTGACGTTCGTTTCGCTCCAGGTTGGCGATGCGCCGCCGCCCGGAGTGACGACCATCGACTGGACCGCCGATCTGACCGACTTCGCGGCAACGGCGGCGCTGATCGCGTCACTGGACCTCGTCATCGCCGTGGACACCGCGGTCGCCCATCTCGCCGGCGCGTTGGGCAAGCCGATTTGGTTACTCAACCGGTTCGATACGGACTGGCGCTGGATGGACGGCACCGACGATAGCATCTGGTATCCGACGCTGCGACAATTCCGCCAGACCACGCCCGGCGATTGGACCGGCGTGATCCGGCGCGTCGCGCGCGCTCTGTCCGGCTTTCGTCCCTGATACTAACAGGCCGGAGGACTGACGTACCGGCTATTGATCCGTCATGCCAGGGCCTGACCCTGGCATCTTGGAATGCGGGTCCCGTGCCCTCAGGTAGGGCACGATTCCCGTGCGGGCCGATCCTCGGGTCGAGCCGAGGATGACGGTAGGCGGGCGTCACGACCGAGAGTCAACGTCACGCTGGCTGGTATAAGTCGGCCCGTCATAGCTCCCGCGCGATATCCAATGCCATCCGCAACAACTTGTCGCTCGCCTCTGGCGTACGAAACGCGCTGTGTGCCGATAGCGTGACATTCGCCAGCTTCGTCAGCGCGTGACCCGCCGGCAGAGGCTCCGTATCGAACACATCCAACGCGGCGTGCCGTAACGCGCCGGAGTTCAACGCCGCGATCATCGCCGCCTCATCCACCACCGCCGCCCGAGCGGTGTTGACCAGGATCGCCCCCGGCTTGATCTTCGCGATCCGGGAGGCGTCGAGGAACCCGCGGGTCTCGTCGTTCAACAGCAGATGCACCGACACCACGTCGCTCTCCGCCAGCACCGTGTCCAGATCCGCGAACGTCACGCCCGGCGCCTGCTTCGGCGTCCGGTTCCACGCCACCACCCGCATGCCGGAGCCGCCCGCGATTCGCGCCACCTCGGCCGCGATCCCGCCGAAGCCGATCAGGCCGATGGTTTTCCCGGTCAGTTCCAGCCCCTCGGTGCGCAGCCATTGCCCCTCGCGCATGCCGCGATCCATTCCGGCCAACCCGCGCGCGGCGGCCCACATCAGGGCGATCGTGTGCTCGGCGACCGCGGTATCGCCATAACCCTTGATGATGTGGACGGTGATCCCAAGCGCCGCCAGTTCCTCCGGGTTCATGTAGCTGCGGGCGCCGGTGCCAAGGAAAATGATGTGCTTTAGGCCCGGAGACAGCCGCATCGCCTCCGCCGGCATCTTGGTGTGGTCGTCCAGCACGAAATCGTATCCGGCCAGCAATCCGGGCAACTCCTCCGCCGAAATGTCGCCTTGTTCGTTGACTACGACAGGCGGATCGTCCGAGCGCACCACGCGGGCGAAGACCGACGCGAGGTCGTCGACGGCGTCCATGAACAGGCCTCTCATGCGATCTTCTCCCGTTGTGTGCTGCCCGCGATGGACTGGCGGTACTGTGCGACGCGAGCAACCTTGGGGCAACCAGAACCGTGTTAGAGTTGGCTCCCGAATCCTCGGAGACCTGATGCCAAGATCCCCCACGTCGTTGGTTTCGCAGCGCACCTCGCGCGCATCGACGGTGGCTGGCCGCTCGCCCTCCCGCCCGCCACCGGTCGTCCGCGCGCCGCGGCCCGCGGCGGTCTCCGCGCCGGTCAGGGAAAAGCGCGGCCGGTCGATGATCGGGCGACTGCTGCGGTTCGGCGTTTTTCTCACGATCTGGGGACTGGTGGTTCTGGGGGGCATCGTTATTTGGGCGGCGTACGATCTGCCGCTCCCCGAGTCCGCGATGGACGCGCAACGGCGCCCCGCTTTGGTGTTGCAGGACCGCGCCGGCCAAACCTTCGCGACCTATGGCGACCTCGTCGGCGAACCGCTGCGGCTGAAAGATTTGCCGCCGGAGTTGCCGGCGGCCCTGGTCGCGGTCGAGGACCATCGTTTCTTCCAGCATCATGGCATCGATTTCATCGGCCTCGCGCGCGCGATGTGGGTGAACGTCACCTCCGGCCGGCTGGTGCAGGGCGGTTCCACCATCACGCAGCAGGTGGCGAAGACGCTTTTCCTGACCAACGAACGCACGGTACGGCGCAAGATACGGGAGTTGTTGCTGACCATCTGGCTGGAGCGGACCTTCACCAAGAACCAGATCCTGGAGATCTACCTGAACCGGGTTTACCTCGGCGCGGGCACCTGGGGCGTCGATGCCGGCTCCCGGATGTATTTCGGCATCTCCGCCCGCAAAGTGAATCTATGGCAGTCAGCCGTGCTCGCTGGCCTGCCCCGAGCGCCGTCGCGCTTCAACCCGCGCGCGAACCCCCAGGCCGCGACCGCGCGAGCGAAGGAAGTGCTTACCGCGATGGCGGAGACCGGCGCGATCACCCAGGAACGCGCCAGGGCGGAGGCGGCGAAGATCAGCTTCCCGAAAGTGTCCCGCCAGTCCGGTGCGTGGTTCGCCGATTGGGCGTCGGATCAGGTGCAATCGGTGATCCCTCCGGACCGCGACGCCACCGTACGCACGACATTGGATGAGCGCTCGCAGAACGCCGCCGAGTCGTCTCTTTCAGCGATTTTGGACGGCCCAGGAGTGGCGGCGGGAGTAGATCAGGGGGCGGTGGTGGTGCTGGACGCGGCCAGCGGCGCGGTGCGCGTGATGGTCGGCGGCCGGGATTACCGAGACAGCAACTTCAACCGCGCGGTCAATGCGCATCGGCAACCAGGCTCCGCGTTCAAGCCGTTCATCTGGCTCATGGCGCTGGAAAACGGGATGACACCGAACGATACCGTCCTCGACGCGCCGATCCGCATCGGCAATTGGCAGCCGGAAGACTTCGAACGCGAATATCGTGGCGAGATCACGCTGGATGAGGCACTCGCGCACTCCGTCAACACCGTGTCCGTGCGGTTGATGCAACGCTTCGGCGGCCCGAAGCCCGTCGCCGCGACGGCCGAGCGACTGGGCATCAGCAGCCCGTTGCCGAACAACGCATCCCTGGCTTTGGGCACCGGGGAAGTGGGATTGCTGGAACTGACCGCCGCCTACGCGCCGTTCTTCAATGGCGGATTTCGCGTGGATCCCTTCGCGGTCGAGCCTCAGGCCGCGCCGGAACAGGTCATCCGGCCCGAGCACGCCGCGATGATGGCGGGCATGATGGGCTCCGTCGTCGCGCGCGGCACCGGTAGAGCCGCCGCCATTCCCGGGCGGGTCGTCGCGGGGAAAACCGGCACCACATCAGACTATCGCGACGCGTGGTTCATCGGTTCCGTCAACGGAATGATCATCGGCGTTTGGATGGGCAACGACGACGACACGCCGATGAAGAACGTCGTTGGCGGTGGCTTGCCCGCGAAGTTGTTCCATGACGTCGCGGCGGCGATCCGGTAGCTGGACTATCAACCGCGGGGCAATCGCCTGAACCAAAACGCGGGTATTCCTTGCGGGGCGGAAGTTCGATTCGTGAACGGCCTCATCTCCGAGGCCGTCATGTTGGGTTCGGTTCACCCATATGAGCCCGTTTACTCCACGCTCCAGGCCGTGAAGATCGAGGATAGCGCCGTGGTACGTCGCCTCCTGGCGGTGATCGCCCTTCCGCTGGAAGGACACTCACGCGCGCCGCGGCGACCATCAACGGGATGACCCGGCAGACATCGCGGGGCTTCGGTCCCGGACTGACCCAGGGCGTCCGCCGGTTTCCGATCAGATCGCGTTCACTCATTGCTCAATCGCCATGGCTGGGTTTGCCCCAGCTGTCTGGAGCGGTAGGTGCCGTGATAGATCACCGGGCCAAGCCCCATGGGATACTGAAATAGTGTCGCGGATTGGACGGCACCGTTCGTGAATCGTCATGGTCCGGCACGGCCGGACGATCGGTGTGCCCAAAATCGCTCTCACCGGCGTGATTGTGCCGATGGTCCGGTCGAGCCGGACCATGACGGGGGATGGAGGGTGCGGCCCGGCTCGCCGTGCTATTTTAGCGCGCATGGGGCCAAGCCCGGTGATGACGAGGAAAGGCAGGTGGTTCAGCCAATCGGCCGGCGCGGGCGTGCTTGTGCTGACGCTTGTGGGGCCACGTTCTGGCCCGTGACGTGGAATGAAGATTTTCGCATCCCGCGAGCAGGGAGGCAGAGGCGCTTCAGCGAGGCCGTTGCCGCGCGCCGATTACCCCCGCCGTCCCTCCTCCGCGAACGGGTTCTTCGTCCCGCGCAACTGCAACCGGATCGGCGTTCCCGGCAGATCGAACGTCTCCCGCAAACTGTTCACCAGATATCGAGAGTAATCCTCGGGGATCCGTTCCGCGCGCGTGCCGAACGCCAGGAATGTCGGCGGCCGTGCCTTCGCCTGCGTCACATAGCGCAGCTTCAACCGCCGCCCATCCACCAACGGCGGCGGATGCCGCTCCAGCGCCGTCTCGAACCAGCGGTTCAATTCACCGGTCGTGACGCGTTTGTTCCAGATCTCGTGCGCCCGCCGGACCACCGGTAACAGCCGCTCCACCCCCGCGCCGGTCAGCGCCGACAGCGTCACCACCGGAATGCCCTTCATCTGCGTCAGCGAGGTCTCGAGCCGGTCGGAGATCAGTTTCCGGGTGGCGTTGCGATCCTCCACCGCGTCCCACTTGTTCAGCACCAGCACACACGCCCTGCCTTCCCGCTCGATCAACTGGGCGATCCGCAAATCCTGGTCGTTGATCCCCTCGGTCGCGTCAATCGCCAGGATCACCACCTCGGCCATCTTCAGCGCGTGGATCGCGGAACCGACGGACATTTTCTCCAGATCGGCCTCGATCCGGGCGGGACGGCGCAGGCCAGCGGTATCGACGATCTCGATCCGCCGTCCGCCCTCGTCCGTCAGCAGCGAGGCGATGGCGTCACGCGTCAGGCCCGGCTCAGGACCGACCAACATACGCTCCTCGCCGAGCAGGCGGTTGAGCAGAGTCGACTTTCCGGCGTTTGGGCGGCCGACGATGGCCAGCTTCAGCGGCTTGCTATCGTCGTCCTCGTCCGCGACGGGAGTTTCGGGAGGCAGACGATCGGCGATCTCGCTCATCAGGTCGGCGATGCCGTCGCCATGCTCGGCTGAAACGGCGACCGGATCGCCGAATCCCAATTCGTACGCATCCAAGACCGCCGACGCCGCCAGCCGGCCCTCGACCTTGTTCGCCACCAACAGGACCAACTTGTCCTGACGCCGCAGCCATTGGGCGAAATGCTGGTCGATCGGGGTCAGTCCGGCGCGCGCGTCGATCACGAACAGCACCAGGTCGGCGTCACGCACCGACGTGGCGGCGCCCGCGCGCATGCGGCCCGCCAGAGTCTCGGGCGCGGCTTCCTCCAGCCCGGCGGTATCGACCAGCTTGACCTGGCGGCCGCGCAACATGGCCTCGGCTTCTTTACTGTCGCGGGTGACGCCGGGGGTGTCGGCCACCAACGCCGCCCGCCGGCCCGCGAGCCGGTTGAACAACGTGGATTTGCCGACATTCGGCCGGCCCGCGATCACGACAACGGGCGGCATATCAGGGGTTCCTTTAACGCCAGGCGGTCAGCTTCCCGTCGTCGGTCACCACCAGCATCGTTCCATCGACGATCACGGGTGGAAACGGCGCGGGCGCGTCGGACAGTTCCTGTGAGCCCAGTGTTTGACCGTTCGCCGGGTTCAGCGAGAGCATCAGATTGCTGCTGCCTAGCACGATCAGCCGGCCGCCGGCCAGGACCGGGCCGTACCAGGTGATCGTATCCTTCTTTTTCTCCGGATTGACCCAGCGCGGCAGGTCGGCGACCCAGGAAATCCGGGCGTCGTTGACGTTGACCGCGCCGATGACCTGATCTGTCGTGATCATGAACATCCAGTCGCCGGCGATATAGGGCGTGTTGCCGCTGGCGGCCCGCCGCTCCCAAACCCGGCGGCCGGTCAGCAGGTCGGCGGCGATGGTCAGGCCGCCCAATCCGGTGACGTAAACCTGTCCGTTGGAGATCACAGGTTCGCCGCGGATGGCCAGGAAGTCGACCAGCGTGGCCTTGCCCTCGACGATGCCCAGACCGTCGGTCCAGATGATGGCGCCGGTCTCGGCGCGGACGGCGGCGATTTCGCCCGAGCCGAAGCCAGCGATCACAATGCCGGCGGAGTAAGCCGGGGCGGGGCTGCCCAGAATGGTCGTGTTGACCTGAGTCGCCTGGTACGCCCAAAGCTGCTTCCCGTCCGCCTGGGACAGGGCCACGACCTTACTGTCGATCGTGGTCAGAAAAATCCGGCCGTCGGCGACGGTGGGCGCGGACCGCGCGGGCACCTCCAGATCGTGGCGCCACTTCACCGCGCCTTTCGCCGGGTCCAACGCCAGCAGTTCCGACATGCCGTTGACCGCGAACAAGGTGCCGTTGTCCCAGCACAGCCCACCGCCGACATTGGTGCTGTCCAGGTCCTCGTTCACCGTTTCGGTGCGCCACAGTTTGGTGCCGGCGTTCAGATCGAACGCCGTGATCACCGCGTTCGAGTCCATGGCGAACACGACGCCGTTGACCACCACCGGCTGGGCCAGGATCTTGCGCCGGTAGCCGCCGCCCTCACCCAGGTCGGCCGACCAGAGCTTTTTCACTTGGTCGCCGATCGCCAGGTGACCCATCATGTGAGTTGGACCGCCGCTCGCCTGCGGCCACTCGGTATCGCGTACCGGCGGAGGCAGCGTGACGCCAGGCGCGTTCGGGTCCGGGTCGAAGCCGCGCCGGCTGGCGTCCAGACGCTCCCGCTTGCCCGGCAGCGGGTCCTTTTTGGTGGCGAACCAGCCCTCGATCGTGTCGCAGCCGGCCAATGCCAGGGGAGCGAGTAACGCGGCTCGGCGGGAGAGTTTCATCTCGCTCATTCGCCCACCCTGTCGAGCAACGCGCCCGCTCGGCCGCGGACGCCGTCGGGCGCCGTGGTATCCTCGACCAGTTTCTTCAATTGGGTCCTCGCCGCGTCGGTATGGCCTTGCCGCAGTGCCAGCAGCGCGAGTTGTTCCTGTGCCAGCTCGCGCCACGCGTTGTCCGGCGCCGCCAGCGGCTTGAGGCGTCCTTCGAGCAGCGACGGATCGCCTTTGTCGGCGTTGTAGAGGCACCAGGTGAGGCTGGCCAGGTCACGCAGCAGCGGATCGGCGGACCCGTCGGCCGCGACCTGGTCCCACAACGCCGAGGCGCCTTGCAGGTCCCCGGAGTCGGCGCGCAAGGCGGCGTCGTGCAGACGCGCCAGCACGCGATAGCCCTCCGGCGCGCGGGCCGCCGTCGTGTCGAACGCGGCGATGGCGATCACGCGATTGGGGCCGGCGACGCCCGCCGCCTCGGTCCGCGCGGCTGCGCCCAGGTAAAGACCGGCGACGTCGAGGTCCTGACGTTCCTGATACCAACCCCAGGCTTTCCATCCGCCGACGGCGGCGATCACCAGCAGGGCGCCGGCGAACAGCACGCCCCCGTATTTCTTCAGGAGTTCATGCATCCGCTCTTCGCGGAGTTCGTCTTCAATCTCGTCGAAGAAATCGACCACGTGGTTCTCTTGTCAGTTAGGGCGGCGGACCATAGCGGCGGCCTGGCGCGGGAGCAAACGGGATGCGGCCGCGCCAACGGTTTGTTTACCATTTGGAGGCAAATTGGGGGGATGCGTTCTGGTTGGGTGTTGTTTTTGGTGGCGGCGCCAGTGTTGTCCGGGTGTGGGCCGGCGGCGCCGCTGGCGGAGGTCGGCGTCGGGGTCGTCTCCGGCGCCAGTATCCCGATCTTCCATCGCACTCCCCTCGACATGGCGGTGTCCGCCGCCACTGGGCGGAATTGCTCGGTGGTCTGGCTGGACCGAGGGGAGACGTACTGCCGGGCCAGGGAGCCGAAGCCGGAGACGCCGGAGTTCTGCACGCGCTCGCTGGGCGTGGTGGATTGCTGGAAGGATCCGGAGAAGCTGACGGATCACCCGCGGGAGGTGGCGGATGGGCCGCGGGAGTTGACGCACGAGCAGGAGCGGGACCGGACGAAATGGTGGCCGGGGTTGTGGTGACGCGTCCAATGGTCGAAGTCGGCGTTGCCTATCTCGCGAAGAGTCCTTTAAGATCGCGCTGCTTCAGACACACGTCCCTTCTTCGCCGCATAGCCGATCGACGACGCGGCGCCGCAACGAAAAGGGAAAGCGGCTACGTTCCGCCAAAAGAATGTGTCCGACATGATTTCGTGTGCTCCACAAGGCGATAGACTGATGACGATTTGTAACAATCTCACCTCGATCATTGCGTACCGGGTCTTTTGATAGCAGAAAGATTAGCCTACGGGTGGCGGTATTTTGATGATCGTCAACGCTTCAGGGTGACGGTATTATCCGGGGGGATCATGATTGCTAAAACGTACAACGGGACGTATTCGAATGGAATTACGCTCGGCAACGTTACTTATAATCCGGTCGCGGTATATGGCGGCGTCAAAGCCAATTTGTCCGCCGCCCTTTATGGAGCCGCCGGAAGCGCCTGGACGATAACGAACCACGCGACGATCTCGGGCACCGGCAAAGAAGGCTATGGCATCAGACTGCTGGCCGGGGGAACGATCACCAACTTCGCCGGCGGAACAATCCACGCGTCCCTGGCGCCCGCGATCGATGTGACGGGCGCATACGGTTCCCTCACCAATTCCGGTTTCGTCCAGGTCTCCTACGGCGCGCGAGCGGCGGTTGCGCTTCTCGGCGGCGGATATGTCAGCAACTCCGTGACCGGCACGATCACGGGAACACTCGCCGACGGCGTCGATATCTATAACGCCCCCGGCACGGTCTTGAACACGGGATCCATCAACGGTGGCAGCGCCGCGGTGATGCTGAACGCTGGTGGCTACGTCAGTAATGCCAGCACCGGCATTATGATCGCCGAGAATGCGGGCATCTCTATCGGCCGTGCCATCGGCACGGTGGTCAACGCCGGGCAGGTCGAGGCTTATAATCCGATCCATTTCTCAAATGCCGTCATCCTCGGCGGCGGTGGAACGGTCACTAATCTGGCGACCGGGACGCTCACCGACACCACTGGCAACGGCGTCGCTATCAGAGGCGGGATCGGCACGATCTTCAACGCGGGCAGCATCGGCGGATCGGAGACCATAGGTAGGGTGGGGTCAGGCGTCTACTTTGGCTCCGGTGGTCTGGTCATGAACCTGAGTGGCGGGACAATCAGTGGTGAACCCGCGATTCAAGGTTTCGGCAGCGCGTTCACCGTGGTGAATTCTGGCATCATCGCGAGCCCTAGCTTCGCCGGCGCCGGTATCCAGCTGAACGCGGGTGGCATCGTCACCAACCAAAGGGGCGGCTCGATCAGCGGAAGTAACGGGATTGACGGCGGGAACAGCGCCATGACGGTCGTGAACGGCGGCTACATCAGTGGGGCCGAAGACGCGGTCCGTTTCGCTGCTGGCTACGCGAGCCGATTGATCGTTGATCCTGGTGGCTCTTTCGTCGGCGCGGTCGATGGCGGCAACACAGTCGGCGCCACTGTCGTCAGCACCCTGGAACTGTCATCCGGCGCCAGCCCCGGCACGCTGACCGGCCTCGGTTCCCAGTTCATCAATTTCGGTTCCATCGAATTCGACCCCGGAGCAGGATGGCTGATCACCGGCGACACCGCCGGACTCGCCGGCACGATCGCGGGCTTTGCCCAGGGCGAGACGATCGAAATCACCGGTGTCACCGTTACCGGATCGAGCTACGCCGACGGCGTGCTGACCCTCACCGAAGCCTCGGGCTCAGCCACGTTGGCCCTACCAGGAACCTTCACGACCAACAACTTCGCAGTAACGAACCTCCCCGGCGTTGGCGCGGAGATCACTGTACAGCCGCGCACCTTGGTCTGGGTCGCCTCCAACGGTAACGGCTCCTTCGCGTCCGCCGCGGCCTGGGACGATATCACGAACGCACCGAGCCCCGCGCAAGCGGCGCCCGATCCCGCGGACATCATCATCTTCAACAGCAGCGATGCCGATATTACCGGGACCGAAACAGTCTCGAAGGTCAATGTTGGTTTGAGCGGAACCGGCCTGTTGCATCTCGACACCGGCGCCACGCTGGTCGCTGGGTCGCTCGACGCCGGGGTCATCGCGACCGACATCGGGCAAATTGACCTCAGCGGCGCCGGGACCGAGCTTTCGGTCACCGGGTCCGCCACGGTCGCGGACGATGGCACCGGCGTGCTGACGGTGCTGAACGGCGCCTCGTTCTCCGCGCAGTCGTTGACCATCGGCAACCTGGGCGACAGTTCCGGCGCGTTGGTGGTGTCCGGCGCCAACACCACGCTCACGGTCGCGGGCCAACTGAATATCGGCACCGCGCTTGGGACGGGCGATCTCACCGTCGGCCCAGGAGCGGTGGTCAACGCGGCGGTGGTCAACCTGCAAGGCGGGGTGGTGCTGGAGGGCGGCGTTCTCGACCCCACCGTCTATATTGAGAATGGCGGGAGTACGACCGGCGGCTTCGGCACGATCGCGTCCGATTTCATTCTGCTTGAGGGCACGATCCTTTCGAACGGCAGCAAGGCCGGCAAGCAAACGGAGGTCGTGCAGGGCACGGTGGTTGGCGGCGGGACGGCGACGATCAATGGCTCGGTCTCGGTCAATGGGCCGGGAATTCTGCAGATTGGCACGCATGATACGATTGAACTGACCGGCGCGGTGCTGAACACGGCGACCACGACGTTCACGGATAATTTAACGCCGACGGGGACCTACAGCGTTAACAACAGCGTGATCGATGTCGTGTTTCAAGATGCGACAGGCCTATTGCAGTTGGACGACATCGCCGGTTTCGCGGGCACGGTGGCGACCTGGAAAGCGGGCGACTCGTTCGTTATTACAGGCGGCACGCTATCAAACCTTGGTGTCAATAACGGCAACACTTTGACAGTACAAGATGCCGGGACCGGCGCCGGAACGGGCGGGATCGATACGATCATCTTCGGCTCGGCCATCGGCGCGAACCAGTTCGGGATCGTCAGCGGCAACACCGTGCAGGCGGTGGCGTGCTTCGCCAAGGGAACGCGGATCGCAACGCGGGACTGGGCGATGACCGTGGAGACCCTGTCTGTTGGAGATGAAGTCCACACGGCACTGGGAGGCTCAGGAAAGATCGTTTGGATTGGTCAACGAGCGGTGGATTGCTCCGGGCATCCGCGGCCGGAGACGGTGTGGCCCATTCGCATCGCCCGTGGCGCGATCTCGGAAAATGTTCCGGTCCGCGATCTGTTCGTGTCGCCGGATCACGCGATTTATGTCGATGGCGTGTTGATCCCGGCGAAGCGTCTTCTGAACGGCACGACGGTGCGTCAGGCCAGGCTGCGGCGGGTGATTTATTACCATATCGAACTGGCGCGGCACGACGTGGTGCTGGCGGAAGGACTGCCGACGGAGAGTTATCTGGACACGGGCGACCGGGCGAAGTTCTCGGGCGGCAAAGTCACCGCGCTGCATCCGGATTTCGTCGCCCGCGCGTGGGAGGCGATGAGTTGCGCGCCACTGATCGTCATCGGACCGCGGCTGACCGCCGCGCGCGAGACGCTAAACGCACGGGCGGCGCGGTCGGGATCGCGAGTCGAAGACCCGATGGTATCGGCGGCGTAAGACATAGCGCTTGATTGCCTCGGTCTGAACGGCCACACGGTGAACCGCGCGATGGCGCTCGCGGCTGAGGGCCGTGTGTGTCGCTGGCTCCCGGATTTTTCACCACGAAGGCACGAAGTTCACGAAGGTCCCTCACAGTCGGACACCATTATTTTCAAAATCTTCGTGTGCTTCGTGCCTTCGTGGTGAAAAAGGCGGTATTTCCACGCGTCCGGCCGTGATGGGCAAACATCGACGCCCATCCCACGCCCGCGTCTGGCAGGCCCGGGCGCGAACCGATTGACAACAGCCGGTCACAATCTCACCTCTCGGCCGTCGGTCCGGAAAGAAAGCCGTTGTCCCCTCACCCTCCCGCCTTGATCGTCGCCGGCCCCACCGCCAGCGGGAAATCCGCGTTGGCGATCGCTCTCGCGAGGCGCCTTGGCGGCACGATTATTAATGCCGACTCGATGCAGGTGTATCGGGAACTGCGTGTGCTGACCGCGCGCCCGTCGGCGGAGGACGAGGCAATCGTCCCGCACGTCCTGTATGGCGTCCGTCCGGCGGCGGAAGCCGGCAACGCGGCCTGGTGGCGCGGCCAGGCGCTGGCGGCGATGACCGCGGCCCACACGGCGGGACAGGTGCCGATCCTGACCGGCGGCACCGGGTTGTATTTCGCCGCGTTGACCTCTGGCCTCGCGGACGTGCCCGATCCCGGCGCCGAGGCCCGAAACGAGGCCCGCCGGCTTCTGACCGAGCTTGGACCTGAGGCCTTGCACGCCGGCCTCGCCAAAATCGATCCCGCCACCGCCGCGCGCATCAAGCCCAACGACAGCCAGCGCATTGCCCGCGCGTGGGAGGTGTGGCGCGGCACCGGCATGGGGCTCGCGGCGTGGCAACAGCGGACACTGCCGCCGGCGCCATGGCGGTTCTTCGCCGTGCGCCTCGATCCGCCGCGGGAGGTGCTGCGTCAGGCCATCGCCACAAGGTTCGCCGCCATGTTGGAGGCCGGCGCGATCGAGGAAGCGCGCGCGCTGCTGGCTCTGAACCTGGATCCGGCGCTGCCGGCGATGCGGGCGCACGGCGTACCGGAAATTTCTGCCCACTTGCGCGGCGTATTGACAGTGCAGGAGGCCGGCCGGCGCACCGAGCTGGTCACCGGCCAGTACACCAAACGCCAGGCGACCTGGTTCCGGCACCACGATCTGGCCAACGCCGCGGACACGGAAATAATTCAGTCACGATTCATGAGTGACACGCAATTATCGGAAAGAATAATCGAAAGAATCTTCGCGTTTATTCAGAACCGGGATTGACGCACCGCGGCAACCGGCCTATTCCCCCCGCTTCCCGAAAACCGCCACTCCAGGCGCAGCACTGAGGAGCCTCGTATCATGTCGACCGACGACCGCCTTCCAGGAGCCGAAATCCTGCTTCGCGCCCTGAAGGAACAGGGGGTCGAGGTCATCTTTGGCTATCCCGGTGGCGCCGTCCTGCCGATCTATGACGCGATCTTCAATCAGAACGCGATCAAACACATCCTGGTGCGCCAGGAAGGCGGCGCGGTGCACGCGGCCGAGGGCTACGCGCGTTCCACCGGCAAGGTCGGCGTGGTGCTGGTCACCTCCGGCCCCGGCGCCACCAACGCGGTGACCGGCCTGGCGGACGCGCTGATGGACAGCATTCCAGTGGTGTGCCTGACCGGTCAGGTACCAACGCACCTGATCGGCAACGACGCGTTCCAGGAGGCCGACACGACCGGCATCACGCGGCCGGCGACCAAGCACAATTATCTGGTCAAGCGCTCCGAGGACCTCGCCCGCGTGGTGCATGAGGCGTTTTATGTCGCGCGCAGCGGCCGGCCCGGTCCGGTGGTGATCGACCTGCCGAAGGACATCCTCATTGGACCGGCGCCTTATACCGAGGCGGCGGATGGGCATCGCAGCTATCGGCCGCGCACCGATCCGGACATGGCGCAGATCCGGCAGGCGGTGGCATTGCTGAAACAGGCGAAGCGGCCGATCATTTACGCTGGCGGCGGCGTCATCAACTCCGGCCCGCACGCGTCGGAGAGTTTTCGGGAACTGATCGCGGCGACCGGCTTTCCGGTGACCAATACGCTGATGGGGCTTGGGTCTTGTCCGGCGTCGGATCCTCGGTTTCTGGGGATGCTGGGGATGCACGGGACGTACGAGGCGAACCTCGCGATGCATGGTTGCGACGTCATGCTGGCGATCGGGGCGCGGTTCGACGACAGGGTGACGGGACGGTTGAACGCGTTCAGCCAGGGGTCGAAGAAGATCCATATCGATATCGATCCGTCCTCGTTGAACAAGAACGTGCCGGTGGATATCGCGATCGTTTCGGACGCGGGTAAGGCAATCGACGCGTTGCTAAGCGCGTGGAAAGCCGATACGACGCCGTTCGATACGCAGGCGCTGACCGGTTGGTGGCGGCAGATCGACGAATGGCGCGAGAAGAAATGCCTCGCGTTCACGCAGGACATGACACCGGGTTCGATCATCCGGCCGCAATACGCGATCCAGCGGCTGTATGAGATCACGCGGTCGATCAAGAAGGACATCTTCATCACCACCGAAGTCGGCCAGCATCAGATGTGGGCCGCGCAATACTTCCATTTCGACCGGCCGAATCATTGGATGACGTCGGGCGGGCTGGGGACGATGGGATATGGATTGCCGGCGGCGATGGGGGTGCAGATCGCTCATCCGGACGCTCTGGTGATCGACATCGCTGGCGAGGCCTCGGTTTTGATGAACATCCAGGAAATGGGAACGCTGGCGCAATATCGGCTGCCGGTGAAGGTGTTCATCCTCAATAACGAATATATGGGCATGGTGCGGCAGTGGCAGGAGTTGCTGCATGGCGGGCGGTATTCGGAAAGCTACAGCGCCGCGCTGCCGGATTTCGTGAAGCTGGCGGATGCGTTCCATGCCAAAGGGCTGCGCGCGAAGACGGTCGATGAACTCGACGCGGTGATCATGGAGATGCTGGAGAGCGATATCGCGGTGATCGCGGATATCGCCGTCGATCCGAAGGAAAACTGCTTCCCGATGATACCCAGCGGCGCGGCGCACAACGAAATGATCCTTGGTGTCGGGTCGGAGAGCGACGCGGCGGCGATCACGGACCAGGGTTTGGTTCTGGTCTGAAAGAATGTCCCGCTTTTTCGTCATGGCCGGGCTCGACCCGGCCAACCATCGCGGCAATGTGCTGGGACAGATGGCCGGGTCGAGCCCGGCCATGACGCATTGGGCGCTCCCGGGCATGACGAATTGGATGATCCAGGTCACGACCAAACGAAAGACGGATTGAACCCCATGCCTGGCCATCAGGATACCACCACGCGCACCGCGACGATTTCGGTGCTGGTCGATAACGAAGCAGGCATTCTGGCGCGCGTGATCGGCTTGTTCACCGGCCGCGGCTATAACATCGACAGCCTGACCGTCGCCCCGGTCGAGGCCAACGACGCGTTGTCGCGCATCAACCTGGTCACCTCGGGCACCGCCATGGTGATCACACAGATAAAAGCGCAACTCAATCGGCTGGTGCAGGTCCATCGCGTTTCCGACCTGACCGAGGAAGGCCCGCACGTCGCGCGCGAAATGGCGCTGGTGAAGGTCGTCGGCACCGGCGAAAAGCGCGTCGAGGCGTTGCGCATCGCCGAAACATTCCGCGCCCGGGTGGTCGATACCACGACCGGTAGTTTTGTTTTCGAAATCACCGGCGCGTCGGACAAACTTGACGCCTTCATCGATCTCATGCGCGATCTTGGTCTCGCCGAGGTCTCCCGTACCGGGGTCGCCGCGCTGGCGCGCGGGGCCCGCACGATTTCCACCTCACACACCGACCGCTGAAAAGGAACGAACCCAATGCGCGTCTACTATGATCGCGACGCCGACGTGAACCTGATCAAGGGGAAAAACGTCGCCATCATCGGCTATGGCAGCCAGGGCCACGCCCATGCCAACAATTTGAAGGAAAGCGGCGCGAAGAACCTCGCGGTCGGACTGCGGCCCGGATCGCAAGGCGTGGCGAAAGCCGAGGCGGCGGGCCTGAAGGTCATGGACCCGGCGGAGTGCGCCAAATGGGCCGATGTCGTGATGGTGCTGACCCCGGATGAGGGCCAGGGTGACCTGTACCGCGAAAAGCTCGGCCCGAACATGAAGGCCGGGGCGGCGCTGGCGTTCGCGCATGGGTTGAACGTGCACTTCAATTTGCTCGATCCGCGGCCGGACATCGACGTGTTCATGATCGCGCCGAAGGGGCCCGGCCACACGGTGCGCAGCGAGTATCAGC
>Ga0182030_10000607_pt1 | contig 68804 bp, 69 predicted proteins | sample 812S3MmetaG_FD_121299 | JGI IMG/M metagenome (GOLD analysis project Ga0182030, IMG submission 121299) | Permafrost microbial communities from Stordalen Mire, Sweden - 812S3M metaG (Illumina Assembly) | ecosystem: Environmental > Terrestrial > Soil > Wetlands > Permafrost | place: Sweden...
AATTCGGCTTCAACGGCCGGCTCCTGATCATGCAGTCCAACGGCGGCACGATGACGCCCGAGACGGCCAAGCGCGTTCCGGTGAACATGATGGAGTCGGGACCGGTCGGCGGCATCATCGCGGCGGCCGAGATCAGCGGCAACCTCGGCTACAAGAACGTGCTCGCGTTCGACATGGGCGGGACGACCGCCAAAGTTAGCCTCGTCCAGAACAGCGAACCATCGATCGCTCAGGGCTACTACATCGGCGGTCTCGCGAGCGGTCATCCGGTCATGCTGCCGGTCGTCGATATCATCGAGGTCGGCACCGGCGGCGGCAGCATCGCATGGATCGACGAAGTCGGCGCGCTGAAGGTCGGCCCGCGCAGCGCGGGCGGTCATCCCGGACCCGTGTGCTACGGACAGGGCGGCACCGCACCCACCGTCACCGATGCCAACGTCATCCTCGGACGCCTCAGCCCGAGCCGGTTTCTCGGCGGCGAGATGCCGCTCGACGTCGAGGGCGCACGCGAAGCGATTCGCACGACGATCGCCGAGCCGCTCGATCTCTCGATCGAAGCTGCGGCGCTCGGGATCATCAAGATCGCGGTCGCCGAGATGTCGCTGGCCGTGCGCGGCGTGTCGGTCGAGCGCGGCTACGATCCGCGCGATTTCGCGATGGTCGGCTTCGGGGGTGCGGGCCCGCTGCACTCAGCGCAGATCGCACGCGAACTGCACGTCCCCACCCTGATCATTCCGCGGGTACCGGGACACTTCTCCGCGCTCGGCATGCTGATGTCGGACCTGCGCCACGATTACGTGCGCACGTACTACAAATCACTTGCCGACACCGACTTCGACGAGTTGCGTAAGATCTTCACGTTCATGATCGACGAAGCCCGGGAGCTGCTGCTCAACGAGGGCACTGCGCCCGAAGCGATCGCATTCCAACGCTTCCTCGACATCCGCTACGTGGGTCAGGAATTCCCGATCCAGACGCCGATTCCCGAAGCCGCGATCGCGAGCAGCGACATGGCCTCCATTCGCACCGCGTTCGACGAAATTCACGACCGCCGCTTCGGCCACCACGCACCGACCGAGGCCGTAGAGCTCGTCAACGTTCGATTGACCGCAACGGGCAAGCGCGAACGCTCGCGCTTCCCGGAATTGCCGCCGGCCACGACCGACGCGCTGATCGCCCACCGCAAGGTGATCTTCGACGATTCGCTCGAGGGGATCGACTGCGCGATCTACGATCGCGAGCGGCTCGGACCGGACGCGCGCGTGAGCGGGCCGGCCGTCATCCAGGAATACGCATCGACCACGGTTCTCTTTCCGGGCGATGAGATGCGCGTCGCTCCCAGCGGCGAAATGATCATCACGATCGGAGCAGCAAAATGACCGTAACGGAAAAAGTCCGGCTCGACCCGGTCACCCTCGAAGTGCTGCGCAGCGCGCTGCCGGCGATCGCCGACGAGATGTCGGTCGACCTCCAGCGCACCTCGTACAACATGATGATCTACGAAGTTCGCGATTACTGCTGCGCCGTGCTCGACGTCGAGGGCCGGTTGCTCGCGCAGAACATCGGCGGCGTCTCGCACTTCGTCGCCGATCTCGGCGTCGTGATCAAGGATTGCGTGAACCGCTACGGGGTCGACGGCTTCGCGCCGGGCGACGTGGTGATCACCAACCACCAGCGCGTCGCGGGACAGCACCTCAACAACGTCTGTATCCTCACGCCGTTCTTCTTCGAAAACAAACTGACGGCATTTGCGATCGTGCGCGCGCACTGGGTCGACGTGGGCGGCAATAGCACCGGTTTCGGTGCCGGCACGTCGATCATCGATCCGTGGCAAGAAGGGCTGCAGTTCGATCAGATCAAGATCTACGAGGGCGGTAAGCCCGACGAGAAGATGTTGCGGATGATCTCCGACAACATCCGCTTTCCGGAGTCGTCGATGGGCGATCTGCGCTCCCAGATGGCCGCGTGCACGCTGGCCGAACGCCGGCTCGAGGAACTCTACACGCGCTACGGCGCGGAGACGATCCAGATCGCGATCGAACGCATCTTCGACGACGCCGAGCGCAAGTGCCGCTTGATCGTCGAGCAGATTCCCGACGGCACCTATCACGCCGAATCGTTCCTCGACGACGACGGCGTGGAGCATGGCAAACGCGTCCCGATCGTCGTCGACGTGATCGTAAAAGGCAGCGACCTCACGATCGACTTCACGAAGGGCTCGATGCAAACGCGCGGCGCGATCAACGCCCGCACGCTCGCCGGCGCCTACATCGCCTACAAAGGCCTCACCGGCGCACTCGAACCGGTGAACGAAGGTTCGTTCCGCGCCCTCAAGGTGGAGATTCAAGAGGGCAACTTGATGATGGCGCAGTTCCCGGCGCCGATGTCGTCGTGGAGCCGCATGCTGCCGACGGTGGTCGACACGATTCTGACGTCGCTCGCCGATGCCATGCCCGATCGCATTCCGGCCGCAACGATGGGGACGCTCGGTGGCGCTCTCGCGTTCTTCGGCCGGGATCCGGTGAAAAACCGGAACTTCGTGCTGCAAACGATCGAAGGCGGCGGCTGGGGCGCGCGGCCGTGGGAAGACGGCGAGTCGGCATCGGTATCCGTGTGCCAAGGCGACGTGCGCAATGCGCCGGTTGAGACGATCGAACTCAAAACGCCGGTGATCGTGCGCAAGCGTTCGCTGCGCGAAGGTTCGGGCGGCGCGGGCGCGTTCCGCGGCGGGCTCGGCATCACGACCACGATCGAGAGCCTGGCCGAAGGCCGCTGGTCCTCGAGCCAACAGGGCCGCACGATGTTTCCGCCCTGGGGCATTCACGGCGGCGGTTCGGGTCTGGTCGGCGAGGCCTACGTCAAGCCGGCCGGCGAGGCCGATTTCCACCGCGAAGATCCGTTTCGTAAGCTGCTCGCGCCCGGCAGCAGCGTGACGATCATGACGGGCGGCGGCGGGGGCTGGGGGAATGCACTCGACCGCGACCCCGCGCACGTGCGGATGGACGTCATCGAGGAATACATCTCGCGCGATGACGCCCTCACCGTCTACGGCGTGGTCATCGATGCGGCGAACGACGTCGACGAAGCTGCGACGACCGCACTGCGCGCACAACGCCGCGCGAAAGGCACGTAACGTCATGGGAAAAGCCAAGCTTCGCCATCTCGCGCTCTTCGCACGCGACCCGGAAAAACTCGCGCAGTTCTACATCGATACGCTCGACATGGCGATCGTGCCGGGATCGGAAGGCACGACCGCGCGCTACGTGACCGACGGGTACTTCACGCTTGCCATCTTGCCGCATCGCTTGGCCGGCTCGGCGGCAACCGGGCTCAACCACTTCGGCTTCTCCGTCGAGAGCACGGACGCGGTATCGGCGAAGATGGTCGCACACGGCGTGGAATCGCCGAAGGAACGTCCCGGCGACCGGCCGTTCGCGGAATATCGCGCGGTCGATCCCGAAGGCAACTGGTTCGATCTTTCCCAGCACGGCTTCGACACCGTCGAAACCGGTGACGAACGCGCTAGCGCGGCGACCCGGCGATAAACGACGATGCCTCGATCCGTTCGGGGATGAACTTGTACTTTACCGACGCATCGATGTAGGGCTGAACGTCTTTCGGATCGAGCGTCGCGGCGAAGGTCTCGCCGGGCAGGCTCGCGACCACTTCCGGCAGCGCGCCGGTGAAACGCGCAACGAGCGCGACGCTTTCGGCGTGATGCGTGTTCAGGTAGATTCCGGATTGCGCCATCGCTTGCGCGAAGTGCGCCACCACGTCCGGGTTCTTCTGCGCGAAGTCGCGCGTCGTGAAATAAGCGGTCAACAGAAAGCGCTTCGCGATCGCCTCCGACGACCAGCCCAGCACGCGCGCCTTCTTCTCCGAGACGGCCTGGGTGAGATACGGGTTCGCCAGCGTCACCGCGTCGACGCGGCCCGAGGCGAGCGCGATGAGCCCTTCGGGCGGCGGCAGCTCCAGAAACTTGACCGTGCTGGAATCGCCGCCGTTCGCGTCGACCCAAGCCATCGTGGCGAGCTGCAACGAACCCCGCACGCTCTGTACCGAGACCGTCTTCCCGTTGAGGTCGCGCGCGCTCCGCAGCGGTGAGTCGGCGCGCACGATCGTTCCGGTGACGGGGGAGGCGACGTTGTAGAGCGCCGACGGCGCGACCAGCACGATCGGGATGCCCTTCGAAACCGCCGTGATCAGGGCAGTGAGGCTCGACTTGCCGATGTCAACCGCGCCGCCGAGCACCGCCGATGCCACGGCGGAGCCGCTTCCGTTGGGGATCAGCGTGACGTCGAGGCCGACCTTGCGAAACATGCCTTGCTCTTGCGCGAAGAGACACGCCGCGGCGTCGGCGTCTTGGGCCGACGCAACGGTGAGATGGCGCAGCGGCGGCGTTTGCGCCGCGGCCGGCCGCGCGAGCAACGCGGCCGAACCCAGTGCGAGAAACGCACCGCGCGGGATGCCGGCCCGCATCAAGCCAGGTTTTCCAGCAGCGGCAAGCTGCGCACGCGTTTGCCGGTCAGCGCGAAGTATGCGTTCGCCACCGCCGGAGCGACCGGCGGCGTGCCGATTTCGCCGCACCCCGATGGTGCGGCCATACTCGAAACGATCGTCACGTCGAACGCCGGTGCGTCGCGCATGCGCAAGATCTTGTACTTGTCGAAGTTGCTCTGATCGGCCGCACCGTTGGTAAACGTGATCTTGCCCGACAGTGCGGCCGAGAGGCCGTCCAAAAGAGCGCTCGTCACCTGCGTTTCGATGCCGTCGCGGTTGACGGGCATCCCGCAGTCGACCGCAACCCACATGCGATGTGTCTGCAGACCGCCGTTCGGCGCCGACACTTCGGCGACCAGCGCCATCCATGTGCCGTCCCAGACCACGAGCGCTACGCCGCGCGCGCGGCCCGGCGGCACGGTACCGCCCCAATCGGCACGTTTCGCGGCGAGCTCCAGCACGTTGCGTGCGCGCGATCCTGCGGGCAGCATCGCCAAGCGAAACGCGACCGGATCCTTGCCGGCGGCGTGCGCGAGCTCGTCGATGAACGACTCGGTCGGGAAGAAGTTTCCGTTCGCATACGGAGCGCGCCACGGGCCGACCGGAATCTTGATGTCGAGGTGGTGAAAGTCGACCAGCAGGTTCGATATCGTGTACGCGAAGTCACCGGTACCGCGCAGCACGCCCGGATCGACGCCGTGATCGAGATTCGCCGCATCGCCGCGCGCTGCGATCGAGGAGAGCGCGACCGTGTGCACGTACGCCGCGATCGTTCCATCCGCGTTCAGCGTACCCGCCAGCGCATTGACGGACCCCGGCCGGTAGGGATCGTGGCGGATGTCGTCCTCGCGCGTCCAAACCGTCTGTACCGGAACGCCCGCACCTTTGGCCACCTCGACCGCGTCGGCAACGTAGTCCACGGCTAGCCGCCGGCCGAAGCCGCCGCCGAGGAGCGTCGAGTTCACCGTCACGGCGTCGACCGGTACTCCGGCGATCTGCGCGGCGATCGCGCGCGATGCCGTCGGCACCTGCGTCGGCGCCCACACCGTCACCCGGTCGGCGCGCACGTCGGCCGTCGCGTTCATCGGCTCCATCGGCGCATGTGCGAGATACGGGACGTCGTACGTTGCGCGCACGACTGTGCCGTTGCCCAGCGCTGCGCGCGCATCGCCCGTGCTCTTGACGACGCCGCCCGGCGTCTTGACGAGGTCGTGCATCGTCGCGAGCATCGCAGGCGTCGATGCATTCGCGTTCGGGCCGTGTCCGAACGTCGCGTTGAGCACGCGCCGGCCCGCAAACGCCGCCCACGTGTTGTCGGCGACGACCGCGATGCCCGACGACACCGCGAACACCGCGCGCACGCCGGGAACGCGCAGCGCCGCGGCTTTATCGAACGACGTGACCGTGCCGCCGATTTCTGGCGCCTTCTCGATCGAAGCGAACTTCATGCCCGGCACGCGGAAGTCGAGTCCAAAGACCGCGCTGCCGTTGGTCTTCGGCTTCACGTCGAGCCGGCGCGGACGCGTGCCGATCAACGTGAACTGATCGGGCGTCTTGAGCGCCACATCGGTTGGAATCGGCAGCGCGGAAGCGGCACCGATGAGATCGCGGTAATCGGCGTGCTGTCCGGATGGTCCGAGCACGACGCCGGCACGAGCGCGGCACGTCTTGGGATCGATCGACCATCGATTCGCGGCGGCACTGATCAGCATCGCTTTCGCGGTCGCGCCGGCTTGGCGCATCACCGGTGCCATCTGCTTGATGCTTTGACTTCCACCGGTCGACATCGCGTCGCGTCCGGGCGGGTTGTAGCGCGTTTCGGCCGGCGCGAGGACGAAGCGCATGCGATCGAGCGGGAGTTCCAGCTCCTCGGCCACCAGCATCGGCAGCGAGGTGGTGACGCCTTGGCCCATCTCGGCCTTGTTGACCATGACCGTAGCCGAGCCGTCGCTCTCCATGCGCAGCCATGCAACCGGCGACCAGCCGGCCGTGGCAGCACCGGCCGCGCGCGGCGCCTCGAGCCCGAGGGTCCAGCCGGCCCCGGCAACCGCGACGATGCGGAGAAAATCCGTGCGAGCAAGCATGATCGGTAGCCCTCCGGGAGAGAGGTTCACTACACCGTGGCGAACGTCTTCTTCGCTGCGAGCGCTTCGGCCGCGTCGTGAATTCCGTTGAAGTAATTTTCCCAGACGATCAAGTTGATGCGGCAGGCTTCGACGATCGCGTCGACCATGTTCAGCTCTTCGGCGTACGTTGCGACCGTTTGCCAACCGAGGTTCGAGTGATCGATGTCGGCCTCACTGTGCACGCTCCAAAACGCGAGCTGGGCGTCGTTCAAATCGAAGAGCTTGCGCCACTCGTCGCGCTGACCGCCCGACCAGCCCACCTCGCGCTGGCGTCCGTTGCCGTAGCCCGGCACGTTGACGCGTTCGGCGCACGTGTTCGCCATCAAGCCTTCGAGCCAGTGGCGGTTCTTGGTCAGCGTTTCCCACGCGAGCCAGCAGAGCTGCGTGCTCGGCAGCGGCGTCGCGGCGCGAATCTCGTCGCGGTCCATCCCGAGCGCGACGCCGAGATCTTCGATGATCTCCCAGTGCGCCTTGCCCGCGCCGAATTCGTTGTCGGCGATGAGCTCCTGCGCCGACGCGCCGATGATCCGCATGCGGATTTCCCAGTGCGGACAGTTCGTCGCGACCGCGAGCTTGTGCACGCTGTTGCGCTGGCGCGTGTTGAGGCGATGCTGGCGCACGAACATCTGCGCGCGCTCGAGCGTGGTCGGGGTGTTGAAGAACCGGCAGCGGCGGGCGAAATCGTCGACTACCGCGTCGAGGCGTGCAATGACGTCCATGAAGTGCTCCTTACGGGTGCGCGAGCGGGGTTCCGCCCGCGTCGCTCACGACCTGGGTGTCGCCGCCCGTCGCGTTCGCGTCGTAGCGAACGACGTAGAGCGACTTGTTGTCGAGCCCGTGCTGGTCGCCGAGCCGGAAATTGTACATCCCGAGCGCCCCCGGAAAGTCGTGCAGCGCCTCGATCCAATCGCGAATCTGTTGCGCCGACGCGTTCGGCGGGAGCGCGCGCAGCGCCGCGACGACGATCTTCGCCTCGTCCCAGCCGAACGCGTGCGCCGCGCCCGGATGGAGCCCGGCCGCTTCGAGCGAGCTATAGAACTCGTCGATCGTCGCGCGCAGCGGGTCCTTGGGCGCACGGTCGCGCTTGGCATAACTGGGGAACACAATCCAGAGCCCCGACTTCGGCACGTACTGTTTGAAGCGCGCGATGAAGTCGGGCGCGATGTTGGTGGCGCCGGTAAAGAGCGGGAGGTCCACGCCGGCGTCGGAGAGGCTGCGCAGCACGGTGCCGAACGGCGCCCCGGTCGCCGAAACGAAGAGCGCCTGCGCCCCGCTATACTTGATCGCGCTGACTTGCGCTGCGATGTTGATGTCCTGCACGTTGAAGAGCTGCTGCGTCGTCAGGGTGATCGCGTGGTTGTCGGGCTCGGCCAGCGCCGCGTCGATCGCCTTCGCGTTGTCTTGGCCCGAGGCGTCGTTGGTGCGCAAGATCGCGACCTTCGTCCAACCGCGAGCGCGCATGTAATGAAACATGACCGACTCGACGTGCACGACCAGCGGCAGCGTCGCAAAAACGTAGCTGCCCTTTTCGGGAAAGATCAGCGGCGTCAGCGCGTAGAGCACGGGGCCGTCTTTGAAGAACGGCATCATCGCGGCGGTTGCCGGAGCCAGCGTCGAACCCAGCATCACGGCGGGCTTCTGCGCGAGAATCGTGTTCGTGAGCTGCACCGCGGTTTGCGGGCTCGAGGCATCGTCGTAGATCTGGAAGTGGACCTGCATGCCGTGAATGCCGCCCGTGCGGTTGGCGAGCTTTTCGTACGCCTGGATCGCGGCCATCTCATCTTGTCCGGGAGATGCCGCCGCGCCGGTCTGCGAGAGGATGACCGGGATCGTGTACGTTGCGCTCTGCGCCCGTCCCGGAACGGTCGAACCCGCGAGCGCGAGTGCGAGGATGAACGCTGCAAGCGATACCTTCATGCGCTTCCCATTTCGCGCCGGCCGACGTGCTCCTAGTCCCGAGGGAACGCGACCGGTGTGTCGTATGCCGGACGAGGATGTTCCGCATCGCCGTCGCGTGCGCGACGATTTTGATTGTGTTCGCGGGCGGCACCACGCGCGCCGCCGACTGTCCGCCGCTGCCGCCACCCTACGACGGCCCGATCTTCGACGCAAACGTGCAGTCGTGGAATCCGAACGTCGGCAGCGTGATTGATGCGCTGCAAGCCGCCGGGGTCAAACGCATCGCCTTCTTCGCCAACAGCCGGGAAGGCGCCGGAACACCGACCGCTCAAGCGGTCGCCGCCCTCGCGCAAGCGCATCCCGACGCGATCGTACTCGGCGCGCCGAAGATCGGCTTCATCACCGAAGGCGATCTTCCGCACGACTACATCGCAGACACGGTCAACGGGGTACGCAACGGTACGTACAAATTCGTCGGCGAGATCCTCTACACGCACGGCGACAAACCCGATCACAAACCGACCCGGGGCGGCCAGATCTTCGTCAACCCGCTGGGTGCCGGAACGAAGGCGCTGCTGACGCAGCTCGCAAGTTCCAACGTACCGGTGCTGACCCACTTCGAAGCATGGGCGTGGGACCGCGATCGCGCCAACTTCGACAAGCTCTACGCCGCGTGGCCGCAGCAGCGCTTCGTCCTGCCGAGTTTGGCCTACGGCTCCCCCGACAAAGCCGACGCGATGCTCTCCGCGCACCGCAACCTATGGGGGATCATCTCGCGCCTGGTCGACGGCCGCTACGAGTTCGTCGATCCGGCCAAGGCGGCGAAATTGGGGCCGTCGATGTTCGATGGGTGCGGCGTGTTACGGCCGGACTGGCGCGCCGTCCTGATCGCGCACAGTGACCGGCTGATGTACGGGTCCGACTTCTACACGACCGGGGGCGTCGACTGGTCGGGCTACGCCATCGTGATACGCAAATACCGCCGCATCGCCGGGCAATTACCGCCGGACGTTGCGGCCCGCATTTCCTGGGACAACGCGGCGGCGCTCTACGGGTCGCCGTAGCAGGGTAAGCGCCGCTTCCGGCGCATTTTTCGGCGATGGACGCTGACGCAAAAAAGACCGCTCTGCGAATGATCCCCTACGGTATCTACGTGATGACGACGGACGACGGCAAAGGCAACCTGTCGGCCGCAACGGTGAACTGGGTGACGCAGGCATCATTTGCGCCGCCGCTGGTCGCGATCGGTGTAAAGGCCGATTCGCACGGCCGCAAGGCACTTGCAAAGGGCGCGCACTTCGGTTTGTGCATGCTCGGCAAGGATCAGAAAGACGTGGCCTTCGCGTTCTTCAAACCGACCGTCGTCGAGGGCATGAAGCTCAGCGGACAGCCCTACCATAAGGGCACGACCGGCGTGCCGATTCTCGATTCGGCCATCGCCGCCGTCGAACTCAAAGTGACCTCGATCGTCGAGGACGGCGACCACCACGTCGTCGTCGCCGAAGTCGTCGAAGCGCACGTGATGAAACCGCCGGCGGGACGGCCCGACAACGCGATCCTCGAAATGAAAGACCTCGGCGACACGATCTTCTACGGCGGCTGAGTCAGGTGATCGACGGCACGGCAATCCGGCGGGTTCCCCTGTTTCGCGACTTCGGCGACGATGAAGTCGTGGGCATCGCGGCCACCGTGAGCGATCGCACCTACCCGAAGCACGACTTCATCGTGCGCGAAGGCGATCCCGGCAGCACGTTCTTCTTCCTCGTGTCGGGCTCGGTATCGGTGTGCCGGATCATGCCGGACGGTCGCGAGATGATCCTCGCGATCCTCAAGGACGGCGACTTCTTCGGTGAGATGGCGATGTTCGACTCATCGCTGCGCAGTGCATCGATCAAGACGCTCACCGACGTTGAGGTCGGGGCGATCCGCTACAGTGATTTTCTCGTGCTGCTCGATGAGAACCCCCGCATCGGACGCTCGCTCGCGATCGCGCTCTCGGAACGCCTGCGTGTGGCCAACGCGCTGATTGCGGCGACGACGTCGCAGGACATCCGCGCCCGCCTGGCCTCGCTGCTGCTGAATCTCAGCTCGCAGTTCGGCGAGCCGGTCGACACCGGCACGCGCATCTCGCTGCGGCTGACCAATCAAGAGATGGCCAACATGATCGCGACCACGCGCGAAACGGTCAACCGGACGTTGAATCGTTTCTGGGATGAGAAACTCGTCGACATGCGCACGGCGCACCTCATCATCGCCGACCCCGACCGGCTGCGCGCGCTCGTTCCCTAAACCGGGCGGCTTGGGCGTAGCCCAAACGCGAAGGATTCATGGAACGTGAATCCACTAGGCGCGCCAGATCAGCGATGACGCGGCCGTCTTCTCGAGGCCGATGTACTTGGTCGAGAAGTCGAGGACGGGCTGTAACCAGTCCGGGCCGATCGGCATCTCGCCGTAGAGCGCACGCGGGCTTGCGCGGATGACGTCGACGGGAACCGGACTGTAGCGCGCGAGGATCGCGGCCGACTGATCGTGGTTGCGATTGGCCCACGTTGCGGTTTGCAGCATGACCCCGACGAAGCGCCGCGCCGTATCGCGATTGGCGTTGAGCCATTCGGCCTTGGCATACCAGCCCGTGACCATGAAGTGTTTGCCGACCGGCGCGAGCGCGTCGCCGATGATGCGCACTTGTCCCTTCGCCAGCGTCGTGAACGGTTCGACGAGCAGGGCCGCATCGATACGCCCCTGCGCAAGCGCGGCCGCGACGCCGCCGAACGGCAACTCGAGCAGCTTCACGCTCTTTGCGTCGCCGCCGGTGGCATCGATCCACGCTTCGATCGTCACTTGCGAGAAATCACCGAGACCGTTGACCGAAACGACTTTGCCGTTCAGATCGGCGCCGCTGCGGATTGTCGAGTTTTGTCCGGTCACGACCACACCTTGCGGCGGCGGACCGGTGTAGATGTTGCCGAGCGCGATCGCGCGCAGATCGTTGCCGTGATGGTAGGCTTGCGCGATCGGTACGAGGCTCCCGGCGATCACGTCGAGCGAGCCGCCGATCACCGCGGCCGTCATCTCGGTGACATTGCGCAGCGTGGTGATCTGGTCGTTCAGCCCGGCGGCGCCGAAATAGCCCAGGTCGTGCGCGTAAAAGTGCTGCGCCGTTGCATCGGTCGCCGCCGTACCGATCCGGATCGTTGCCGGATCCGCGGCCCGCACGCACGCGGGCGCGGCCACGGCCGCACCGAGGGCGGCCAACAGCGCTGCGCGAGAGCATGAAGACATCGCGTTCTCCCTCGGTTGACTTTTAGCAAGCGGAGAGGCTAGACTCCTCGTTAGAATTCTATCGTTCTCGTTCTATCCGCCCCGGGAGTATGAGTAGATGGACAAGTTGCGCTATTACCTCGGGCACAATCGCGGCCTGCAGATTCTCGAAAGCAACGGCGCCGCGCCGCGCCCCGTCGGATCCGCATTCGAGAACAGCACGCTCGAAGACCTCAAAGGCATTCCGGGCAAGCCGGAGGTCATCTTCGCGGGCGTTGCGTTCGAAGGCGGCTATCGCTCGCGCGACGCCGGCAAGACGTGGGAAAAAGTCCTCGACGGCGACGTACGCACGTTTACCGTCGACCCGCACGACGAACGCATCGTCTACGCCGGGATCGGCCCCGTGCGCTTGTTTCGCAGCGACGATGAAGGCACGACGTGGGAACCACTCGACGGCATCCTCGACGTTCCGCCCGAGGCCAAAGAGAAATGGGACGTCCCGCCTCCGTACCGCGGGAAAGAAGAACCCCATGTGCGCCACATCCACATCCACCCCGATGATGCGCGTCAGATCTTCGTGCTGCTCGAACACGGCGGCTGCCTGCTGAGCCGCGACGGCGGCACGACGTGGGCCGATCGCAGCGACGGTATCGACTACGTCGACATGCACATGATCGCGAACTATCCGGGCAGCCGCGACCGTTACTACGTGTCCTCGGCGCAAGGCTTCTACCGCAGCGACGACATGGGCGCCCATTGGTATCGCGTCGAGAACGGCATGCCGTGGGCCGATAAGCCGGCGTGGTGTTACTCGCACGAATGGCAGTTTCTCGAAGCCGGCGGTCATCCGCGCATGGTCGTGTGCGGCTCGCGCGGATCGCCGGGCGTGTGGGCGCTCGACCACACGAACCCCGACGGACACATCCTCGTGAGCGATAACGGCGGCGACGACTGGCGCGTCGTCACGCACGATATCGAAAAATGGGTGCCCTGGGTCCTGGCGCCGCACCCCGGCGATCCGAACACGCTGTACTGCGGCATGGGCAACGGCGCGCGCGGTTACTTCGTCAATACGAAGACCACCGGCGAGGGAGCATTGTATGTCTCCCGCGATGCCGGCGAAACATGGGAACCCGTGATCCCCGCATCGCCCACCGTCCTGACCGCGCTGGTCACGTATGCCTAAGATCGCGGCGGTCAAATAGCGCACGCGATCGTGCAGGTCGAGCTGATCGGGCTCAACCTGCCGTACCAGTCGAAGATCCAGTTTCGCTCTTCGCAAGGCGCGAGCAGTGCGTATACGCTGCTGCGCTTGACGACACGCGACGGGACCGCCGGCATCGCCGAAGTGACCGGGATCGCGAACGTTGCCGACAGCGATGCGGCGGTCTTGGCGGATCAGTTCGACCGCTTCTTCCGTCCGTTGCTCGAAGACGCCGACCCGCTCGATCACAACGGGCTCCTCGTCGCGCTCGAACGCGTCCGCGGTGCGGCAATCGCCAAAGCGTTGATCGATACGGCGCTGTGGGATCTCAAGGGCAAGCTGCTCGGGCAGCCGGTATGGCGGCTGCTCGGCGGCGGACCGCCGCGGCCCGTTCCGGTCACGGCGATTCTGTTCGGCGATACCCCCGCCGCGATGCTCGACGATGCCGAGCGCACCGTCGCGCGCGGTATTCGCGCGCTCAAGGTCAAGCTCTGGCGTCATTCGATGGATGACGTAAACCTGGTCCGCGACATTCGGGCGGCCGTCGGCGCTGAGGTGTTGATCTACGCCGATGCCAACCACGCCTATTCGGAAACCGAAGCGCGCACGCTGTTGCCGAAGCTCGCGGAGTACGGCGTCGCGCTGATCGAGGATCCGTGCGCCCTGCCGGTAGAGCGCCTGGCCGAGCTGCGCCGCGCGTTGCCGATCGCGCTGCTCGGCGAGATTCCGATCGACTCGCTCGCCGCCGCACAACGCTACATCGCGGCGCAAGCGGTCGGAGCGATAAGCCTGCATCCCCGGCGCACCGGCATCAGCGAGACGCTGAAGATCATCGCGCTCTGCGAAGCTGCCGGTTTGCCCGCGATCGTCGGCACCGACCTCGAATCGCACGTGGGCGCGTTAACGCGCGCGCACCTGCGCGCCGCGATCCCCGCGCTCGAGCCGTGGCCGAGCGAGATCCAGTTCTTCGAACGGCTCGCCGGCGACGTGCTGACCGAATCCCTCAGCGTGGTCGACGGCGCGATCGCCGTGCCCGACCGGCCCGGCTTCGGCGCGACGCTCGATGAAGAAAAACTCCAGCGTTACCGCGTGAGGGGCTAAGCGGATGGAAACACCGCGCGTCGCGGTCGTCACCGGCGGTGCAAACAACATCGGGCTCGAGATCGTTCGCCGGCTGGCTGCGGGCGGGATGGCGGTCGTCTCGGTCGACTGGGATGCCGCGGCCAACGCGCGTGCGAGCGCGTCGGTCTCACCCGGCGGGAATATCCGCTTCCTCACCGGTGACGCCGGTACGCCGGAAGGTGCGCGACTCGGCATCGACGCCGCGATCGCGAGCTTCGGCCGCTTGGACGTGCTGTGCAACAACGCCGCGCTGCACCCGATCGAGGGGATCGAAGAGCACGCGCTCGAGTCGTGGCGCGAAACGTTCCGCGTCAACGTCGACGGCACGATGCTCTGCACCAAATTCGCGTTGCCGCATATGCGCCGCCTCGGCGGCGGCTCCATCATAAACATGGGATCGGTCAGCGGCCTCGTGCCGTACGCGCTTGGAAGTGCCTATGCCGCGTCCAAAGCCGCGATTGCGACGTTCACCAAAGCTTCCGCTTTAGAAGCCGGACCTTACGGCGTGCGCGTGAACTGCATCTGCGCCGGGTCGATCCTGCCGAACGAGCGCGCCGACAGCGAGGCGCTCCCGGCCCACATTCCGATCGGCCGCTTCGGCCGTCCCGCCGACGTCGCGCAACTCGTCGCCTACCTCGCATCCGATGCCGCAAGTTACGTGACCGGCAGCGTGATCGTGCTCGACGGCGGCGCGACGGCGGGACGGGTACGCGCGAGCGAGAAATGACGTGCGATGATTCGCGATAGCGACGCCTATAAAGAATATATACGTTGCATGGTAGGCGAGATCTATTGGGAGTCGCCACCGGCCATGTATCTCTTTCAGCGCGAGTACATGTCGCGCGAAGGCGCCTTGCTGTTTGCGCTCGAGCACTGTCAGTTCACCGATACGTTCCCGCGCTGGTTCGGCAACATCATCGCCAACTGTCCGTTCATCGACGCCCGCGCGTACATGATCGAGAACATGTTCGTGGAAGAGGTCAAGGACCCGACGATCGACGTCGGTCACAACGAGAGCATGTGGATGTTCGCGAAAGCGCTGGGCGCGAGCGAGCAGCAGATTCGCGAGTACGTCCCGATGATCGTGACCACCATGGCACTGCACTACTTCGACAACGTCTCGCGCACCAGACCGTGGCTCGAGGCGTTCGCTGCCATCGCGTGCCTGGAAATGCTCACCAATGCGCCGCTCGCGGCACGTTACGGCCAGATTCCCGGCAACTCATCGAAACCGTGGGCGAAGCTCGGCTTGCAGCGCGAAGCGATGTCGCACTGGTCGGCGGCGGAACACGCCGACCACGGCGTGGGCGAAGACGGTCCGGGTCACGGGGAAGATGCGCTCGCGCTGCTGGCGCGCTATGCCGTGACGGAAGCGGATCAAGATCGTTCGGCCGCGGCGCTGCGCGAATCGATTCTGGTGCACAAGTATCAGTACCACCAGATCGGGCTCGCGGCCATCGAACTCTACAAACTGAGCGTTTGATGCCCCGGGTCATTCCGCCGACAACGCGGTCGCTGCTCGTGCTCGAAATGGCCGCGGAGCTCGCGCTCGGCGCAGCACCCGCGCCCGTGCGCCAAGCCAAGGCCGTCGTCGACTTCGGCGGCGGACGCGAGATCGCGCTGCTCGGCTCGAGCACGATCGCCGGCATCGAAGCCGTCGCCTCACGCGAGGTCGCGCTCGCCATCGTGAACCCATCGGCGACGCTGACGCTCGCCTACCGCGGCAACGGACCGTTTGCCGCGCCGTTACCGCTGCGCACGATCGCCGTGCTGCCCTCGCGCGACCAGTACGTCTTCGCGGCGCACCCGCAAACCGGGCTGCGCTCGTTCGCGGACATCGCCGCGAAGCGGCCCGCGCTGCGGATCGGCGTGCGCGGCGACCGCGCCCACTCGCTGCACTTCATGCTCGACGACATCATGCGCGCCAACGGCTTCACGCGTGACGACATCCTGGCGTGGGGCGGCACGTTCCGGTTCGAGGGCGTGTCACCCGATGCGGGCGCGCCGAAGTTTCGCGCGTTCCTCGACGGGTCGCTCGACGCGATTTTCGACGAAGGCGCCGACTCCTGGATCGGCGCGGCGCTCGACGCGGGGATGACGGTGCTTTCGCTCGCCGAACCCGCCGTCGCGCAACTCGAAGCGCTCGGCTACCGGCGCGCCGTGATCCCGCAAACGCGGTATCCGAAGCTCCCGTCCGACATCCTGACCGTCGACTTTAGCGGCTGGCCGCTTTTCGTGCGCGCCGATTTGCCCGACGCCGACGTCGCACAGATCTGCTCGGCCCTCGCGGCCTGCGTCGAACGGATCCCCTGGCAAGAAGATGCGCCGCTCTCGCTCGCGCGGATGTGCCGCAACGCCGCCGACGCGCCCTATGACGTACCGCTGCATCCCGCGGCCGAACGCTGTTGGAAGGCGCTCGGCGTCCTCTGACTAGTTCAGCCGCGTGAGTTCGATGTTCAGCACGTCGCGGATGTAGACTTCGACGAACTGCGGTAAGTAAACGCTCTCGGACTTTGCGAACTGATCGAGCAGCTGCTGGTTAGGACCATCGGTGAGATGCACCATCCGCCACTCGTTGAGGGGTTGCGTTTCCGTACCGGTTGCGACGTGTTCGACGTGAAAGATCGGCTGACGCGTTCCGGCGTGCAGCATGACGCCGTCGTCGCCCGGCAGCTCGGTGGCGCCGATGAACGTGACCTTGCCGTTGTCCGGGTTCACGCGGACTTGTTCGAGGACGAGATCGTATCCCGGGACGAGCCGTTGGCGCTGCCGCGAGCGGCGATAGAACGACTGGTGCCCGTTGCCGAGATCGCGCACGTTCCACGTTCCGGCGCTGCATTCTTCGACGACCGCGGCGATGTAGATATCCGGACGGAACGCCTTGCGCACTTCCATGTCCCAGAGCTGCGTGCGAGTGAACGTGAGCGGACGGCTCAAGCGGTAATGTTTCGCGAGCACGGCGTTGACGTCGACCGGCGGGCGTTCGGCGCGGGTGTTGCGCGGGTCGGCCCACGCAAGCGCAAACGTCTTCTCATGGTCGAGTTCGGTGGTCGCACTCATGGGGCGGGCGCTTTCGCAGGGGTCCGGCCTAGTCCTCGCGTGACAACGCAAGCCGATGGGAGTAGGGTGATGCCCATGAGCTCTGCGATCTCCCGCGCGGCGTGGCTCGGCGGCAGCGCCGCGGCCATCCTCACGTCGACCGCGCCGCGCCCGTCTTACGCGGCGGATCTGATTCCCTTGCGCGTCGGCGTCCCGCCGACCGATGCGACCGGCGAGGGTTTCTACGGCGTCGACAAAGGCTTCTACAAAGACGCCGGGCTCGACGTCACGCTCTCGACGATGTTCAACGGGGCGGCGATGAATGCGGCGCTAGCGGCGGGGTCGCTCGACATCATCACCGGCACCGTGGTACCCGTCGCGCAAGCCTACACGCATGGGATCGATTTGCGCGTGGTTGCGCCGGGATTGATCTACGATCGCGGGCAGGGTCAGTCGGTCGTCGTTGTGACCTCCGCGACGTCGGCGGTGAAGACGGCGGCGGATCTCAACGGCAAGACCGTGGCGGTGAACGGCCTCGGCGATCTCACGCACCTCGCCCTCTTGCAGTGGCTCGGCTCGAACGGCGCCGACGTGAAGTCGGTGAAGCTGATCGAGGTTGCGTTTCCCGCCGTCGGTCCGGCGCTCGATCAAGGCCGCATCGATGCGGCGTTGCTGGTCGAACCATTTACCACGGCGCTGAAGGTTAAAGTGCGGGTCATCGGCGACACGATGCCCGGCATCGGTCCGCGCTTCATCGGAACCGTCTGGGTCGGCAAACTCTCGTGGCTCACGCAAAACCGCGACGCCGCCCAACGCTTCGCCGCGGCCACGTTGAAGATCGCAGCGTGGGCCAACGCGAACAACGCGGAATCGGCAACGATTCTCTCGCGCTACACAAATATGAGCGTGGCCACGATCAACTCACTGACGCGCGCCGTCTACGACACTAGCCCCGCCACCGGCGCACTGCTCCAACCGGTCATCGACGCGCAAATCAAATACTTCGGCATCCCCAAGCTCGCCGGGGCCAGCCTCATCTGGCCGTAGCGCCGTTCGCCCCCCGTCATTCCGAGCGGAGCGCCGCAGGGCGCGCAGTCGAGGAACGTGCCGAACCCGTTGCGTTCAGCAGTGCAATGCCACAGCGGTTGTTTACACCACTCGTCCGCCCTACGGCGTCCGTACTCAGCGACAATGATTGCGGCGGTCCCTCGACAAGCTCGGGATGACATAAAAAATAACCGCTTCCACAACGGGAAAAACTCGCTGCCTACAACGGGAGCGTTAGCGCGAGCGGAGTTCGGCGGTAACGGTGTTGATGAGACGGCTGGCGATGCTGAGGCCGGCCGGAGGGAGCTGGGGGAGCGCGTCGACGTCGAAAAACCGCGCTTCTTCGATTTCGATGCCGTCGGGCGTGACGTCGCCGCTCACATACGTCGCGGTGAACGCAATCATCAGCGAGTGCGGAAACGGCCACGACTGACTTCCGAAGTAGCGGATGTCGTTGACGCTCACGCCGACCTCTTCGCGCACTTCGCGCACGATCGTTTCCTCGAGCGTTTCGCCCGCCTCGACAAACCCGGCGAGCGCGGAAAACATCCCCGTCGTGTTGCGTTTGTTGCGGGCAAGCAAAACCTCCCGGCCGCGCACGATCAGCACCATGATCGCGGGTGAGATACGCGGGTACGCGTGCAGATCGCAAGCCGGACAGATGCGCGCGGGTTCGCCGGCGACCCGCTCGGTCGGCGTGCCGCAGGCGCCGCAGAAGCGATGCTCGCGATCCCACGTCAGGAGCTGCGCGGCACGGCTGGCCATCGCGAACGCTTCCGGGCCGAGTTCTCCGAAGACCGCGCGCAAGCCGATGCTGCGCAGGCCGGGCGGCGCTTGCGGGTCGCGTAACGCCAGCGCATAGCACGTGCTGCGCCCACGTTCGCCGATGCAGATCGCCTCATCGAGCGAAGCACTCGCGCCGAGCGCGGCAAGCGACGGCAACGCGTCGCCGGTAACCACCAAGTCCTTGCCTGCGAAGGCGAAGATCAGCGGGGCGCCGCCGGTTGCGCGCGGTTCGATGGAGACGGCGAATTCCTCACCGGCGGTTTCGTTCATGATGGTACGGTTGCAATCACGGCGTAGAGGGGATCGTACGGCCGGCGGGGCGAGGCCACGTGCTCGATGCCCTTCCAGCCGGCGATCTCGAAGTAGTTCGTGACCAGCTGCACGTGTCCGCCATCGTCGAGAACCTGCCAGATCGCGACCGCTTTGGTTGGAAAGCAGCGGTTGGAAAACGTCACGATCGCGTGGCCGCCCGGACGCACGACGCGCGCGAGGTTGCGCAGCACGACGATCGGATCGGTGAGGTACTGGATCGAGACGCAGATCGTCGCGGCATCGAAGCTTGCATCCGCGAACGGCAGGCCGGGCGACGCGTTGAGATCGTGCACGACGAACGCATCCAGCCGCGGATTCGCGGCGAGCTCTTCGGCATTCATGCCGAGACCCGTAACGCGCGCGTACGCCACGTCGGGCGGGAGGTGACTCACCCAACTGCTCATCAGATCGAGGATCTCACCGCCGGCCGGAAGATGCTCTCGATGCAACCGCACGACGTCGGTGATCGCAACCTCGTCGATGTGTTCGACGAAGCGCGGCTGCACGTAGAATAACCCGTCCGGCGATTCGTCCGATCGCGCGAATGCTTGCGGTTCGAGCACCTAAACAGCCTCCGGAAGTTGATCTTCGATGTAGCGGCGCAAGTGCGTGAGGCTCTCGGCCGCGATCTTGGGGCCGTTCCGCGCTTTGGCGAGAACGAAAGCGCCCTGCAAAACGGTTTGGGTGAAGAGCGCGAGGCTTTCGGGCGTCCACGGTGCGTCCGGCGCATACTGCTGCTTGGCCAGCGCCACGTCGGCTGCCACGTTGGCGGCATGGCTGCTGATGTAGGTGTTGCAGGCATCGCGAATCGCCGGGTGCGTCGCGTAGGTGTCTTGCACCATCGTACCCAGAAGACACGTGAATTCCGGCAGCTCGCCGCGCAACAGCGCCGCGCGAAAATCGATGTAACCGAGCAGCCGCTCGCGCGGATCGCTAGAGCGATGATACGGTGCGGCGGCAAACGCCGCGTCGGTGGTGGCCGAGAAGTAGGCGGCGGCAGCCAGCCCAAGGTCTTCCTTGCTGCTGAAGTGATGGAAGAAGCTGCCCTTCGTCACCCCGGCTGCGAGGCAGATATCGTCGACGGTCGCGGCGGCGTAGCCCTTGGTCCGGATGACCCGTAGGGCGGCGTCCAGCAGCTTGGTCTTTGAATCAATAGCCACTGCCCGGCATAATACCAACTAGTTGGTATGGACTCAACCGGCGACCGCAGCCCTACTTCTTCTTCACGTTTTTGCGCAGTTGCTGAATGAAGTCGAGCGTGCTCGGCTTCTTTTCGGCCTTCGGCGCCAGGCTCTCGGCGCGCACGAGGGGCTGCGGCAAACCGAGTTGCGGGTGCTTTTGCGCGATCGTGCGCATGTATTCGTTCTTCGTCTGCACGTTCTCGATCAGCGACTCTTCCGAATCGACCAGGATCGAGAGCCGCGCGGCGGGGTTGTCGAGCACGCCGAGCCGCTCGGCAAACGTGCGGGTTTTGCGCGCAACGCGCAGCGCTTGCGCCGTGGCGACGCTTGCCGACTGATACGTGGACCACTCGAGAACCGCACGCAAATCGGCGATACACGCGGCGACTTCGGCGTCGCCGTCCTGCGGCGGCACGGCTTGCAGGCGCAGCGCGATCGCATCGATGCAGCCGAGAACGACGGCGAGATCGTTCGCCCCGCCGGGCCACTGAGTCCACCGCCGGCCCGACGCGGTAATGCTTTTTCGCAGGCCATTCGCGAACGCGACCGCTTTCGCGGCAGCGTCGCTCGAGTTTTGCTCCATCCTTGCCGCCCCTACCTCAGCGACCGCTTCGCGTGCCGTGAGCATCGGCCCCGCGGGGGCTTGATCACATGAGGCGAAGCAGGCCGCCGGAGGATAACAACAATGTATCGGATGCAGCGGATCATGCCCTTAATCGGGGCGACGGTGACCGGCCCCCTCGGCGTCATGCACTTGCCGCGGATGTGGCTGAAAGGCGTCTACTCGGCAGCGGGAATGCTGTGGGAGGGATACTTCGACAACTATAAGGGGTTCAATCAACAAGTCTGCGATGGCCTCGGCCTTGAGCCCGACGCGTGGTTTGCATACCTAGCCACGATGCCGACGTATCCGAAAGCGGAAGACTACGTGCGGGCACACGCGACCAAACTCGACGCCGCGTCGATCGCGGCGCTGAACGCGAAGATCTCGTCCTTCGACCGGCCGGAAGAGGGCGCTGCCGCGACGCGCGCGCGCACCGGCATAACCGACACGACCGTACGAAACAGCGCGCTGCTGATCAACTACGATGACTGGCTCACCGCGCATGAGGAACTCCTCGCGCACGAAGCCGACGGCATCGAACCGCTCGTTCCAATGGTCAGCTCCGGGGAAGTCGGGATCGCCGGCATTCCGCACCTGCCGCGCATGTGGATGAAGGCGCTGCTCTCGGCCGTGCACGCGCTGCCGGCCGAGTGGAAGACCGGCGTCGTCTGCGGCTTCGACAAACGCTGCGCCGACACGATCGGGCTCGACCTCGTCGCGACGAGCGCGTACATCAACAACGAAAAGCCGACCTATCTCCAGTTCGAAGCGTGGGTGCTCGACCATATCGCCGCCCCCAGCGCCGCGACCAAGGCCGAGTGGGTCGCGCAGTTCAACGCGATGCAGAAAGCCGAGGCGCAGGCCGCCGCGGAAGTCATCGAGAGCGGCGCGACCGATCCCAGCTTGCGCGGAACGATCTTGCTCAACGACCTGGTCGACTGGAAGCATATGTACGACCACGTGGTCGCGGCGCGGGTTACGCGCGCGTAGACGCGGCCAGGTCGAAGGCCTTGGCGGAGAACGGTTTGAGGCGCGTGAGCTCCGGCAAACTCTCCGCCGAGGCCCGCAGGGCATCGTCGTGATAGATCGAGCGCGCGAGCGCGAGATCCTGAAGCGCGGTGCCGACGGATTTGAAGATCGCGACGTCGCCGCCGGCATGAGCGGGGATCCCGTCGCGCCGGGCTTTCGAGAGCGCGACGATGCGCGCGGGATCGAGCACGCCGGCCGCGATCGTTTCCGCGATATCGGCTGATTCGAGCTGCACCATCTGCGGATCGTCGGCCACGACGACCGTAGCGCGCGCGACCGCCGCGTGGTCGAGTTCGCGCAAGTCCAGCCGCGTCGATCCGATCGAGAGCACGACGCATCCGGCGGCGAGATCCTTGCCGTCGATGACCGGGGCTTTCGCCTTGGTCGCCAGCACGACGACGGGCTGACCGCGCAGCGCCTCGCCCGAACTCCCGGTCGCGGTAACGGTGATGCCGAGTTCGTGCGACATCGCATCGGCAAAGCGCGCGCGGCGCTCAGCGTGCGGGCTGAACACCGTGACGTTCTTCAGCGGCCAGACGCCGGCGAGCATCCGCAGGTGGCCGACCGCCTCGAAGCCTGTGCCGATCAGGCCGAGCGACGTCGGCGGTGCTTTTACCATCGCGATGCCGGCGAGCGCGGTCACCGCTGCCGTGCGCACGCGGGTGAGTTCATCCGCGTCGAAGAGCGCGAGCAATCCGCCCGTCTTCACGTCGTAGAGCAGCACCAAGTAGCGGTTGCCCAAGCCTTCGACGAGCGTCATGACCTTCAGGCCCATCACGTCGTCGAGCACGGCCGGCATCACGCGGATGAAGCCGCTGCCGGTCGGGGTGTCGATGCGCGGCGGCAGTTGCGTCTTGCCGTCGGCCTCGGCGTCGAAACCGGCCGCCACCGCGCGGATCGCAACGTCGGCCGAGATGCTCTTCTCGAAGAATGCCCCGTCGTAGAACAGCGTCACGCAGAACGCCCGGCGGTGACGAGTTCGGCCGATTCAAGCGGAAAGCGTCCGGCGAAGAACGCGTCGTCGGTCTCCGGCAGCTTGAACCCGGAGCGCACGAGACCGGTGCGCAGCGCGCCCATCTGATTGGGCAGCAAACGCATCTGCGGCATGCGCAGCAAGCCGCCGCTGTAACCGTGCAGCCAGCTCAAGTATTTCCAACCGACGCGGTGGATCAGGTTCGCGCCGCCGAACGTTGCGTGGAACGCGCCCTTCGCTTCGCGCGCCGGCTGATAGCTCCAGTAGAGTTCCATGCCTTCGTCCCACTTGCCGTCGGTCAGCAGTTTGAACCAGCGCGGCACGCGGTCGCCGAACGAGTCGTAGGCGCTCGTGCCGATCCACTGCATGCCGTACCAATCGATGAGGCCCGGCGCGTACTGCTCGAGCGGCACCTCGATGATGACGTCGTTCTTGCAGCGCCGCAGCAGATCGGCGATGCCGGTCGTCGTCGCGGGTGCGTTCGCTTCGTACTTGACGGCCGCGGCCGTTTCGAACTTCGCCATCGCGGCAATCGCTTCGGGCGGAAACTTACTCGGATGCAGCGAGCCGAAGCCCCACGTCGGCACGGCGAAGAGGATCAGCGCGAGATCGGTGCTCTCCGAGATGTGTTTGGTGAACTCGACGATGTCGGCGGCCGTCTTCGGCCGGAACGACGGCGGATACGAGACGAGCGCCGCTTCGTAGCCCAGCGCTTCGGCCGCTTTGGCCGTTGCGATCATCTGCTCGGTCGTATCGTTGCTGAGATGCGTGACGAGGTTGAAGCCCTTGGGTGCCGCCGCAGCCGACAGCTCCATGAACGTCAGGTATTCATCGAACGTCGTGCCGCACTCGGCCGCGACGAGCGTGCCCCAGAACCCCATCGCCGCGCCGTGCTTGATATCGTGTTCGATCGCGCGCGGGTTGAGTCCATCGAACGTGGAGGTGAACGACGGCAGCGTGACGTTGCACGCGCCGTGCCAGTGCGCACGCGAGCGCTCTTTGACTTCGTGACGTTTGTACGGTAAGGCCATTAGGGCTTCTCCTCTTCGCTGATCGCGTCCACGACGCGTCCCCGGGTATGTTCGATGTGGGTACGGATGAGACGGCGGGCGGCTTCGACGTCGCACGCGGCGACGGCGGCGACGATGTCGCGATGTTCGCGCCCGGCTTCGCTCTCGCGGATCACGGTTTCTCCGGAGAGGCGCAGATAACGCTCGACCTGCGAACTCAATTGGATGGCGAGTTCGAGGGCCATCGGCGATCCGGCCGACTCGAGCAGTTCGTGATGAAAATCGGCGTTGGCGGCAACCCACTTCTGGTGGTCGGCGATCTGATCCATCCGATCGCACGCCTTCTTCAACTTCGCGATCTGCTCGTCGCTGATGCGCGCGATGACTTTCTCGATCAGATGTGTTTCGAGCAGCGCGCGAATCTCGAACGTCTCCTGGATCCGCGCGGGACTGACGGCCTGCACGACGGCTCGGCGATGCGGCGTGGCGGTAATCCAGCCCTCACCTTCGAGCGCGCGCAGTGCTTCGCGAATCGGAACGCGCGAGATCCCGAAGTGCTCGGCCAGCGCAACTTGGTTGAGCTCCATGCCGTCGCTGAGCGCTCCGGTCTGAATGGCGGCGCGCAGGGAGTCGGCGACGTACCCGGCCGCCGTCTGACGCTCGAGCAATCCGCGCTCGATCTTGAGCGCATCGAGCGGATTAGCGGTCTGCATGCAAGTCGTCTCCCCTGTGCAAGAAATCCCGGACGACCATGGTGAGACCGGGAATCGCGCTCGAACGGACGATCTCGTCACGGCCGAACGAGGGCGCAGGCCACGGATAATCGAGCGCATCCGTCAGGCGCAACGCGGTGAGCGTTTCCTTCGTCGCATCGACGAACCACACTTCTGGAACGCGGGCTCGCGCATACGCCAGGCGTTTCGGCCCGTAAAAGAGCCGGTCGGTGGACTCAGCGCGGTACTCGACGACGAGCGTGGGACCCGACCAGGTCGGCCCGCAAAAGACGGCCAGATCCGGAATGACGACGGCCTGCGCCGTGAGCAGCAGGTCGGGCTCGCGCAGGACGCGCGCGGCCGGATCGGTGGATTGCAAGGCGGCCGCAAGCAGCGCTTCGGCGCGATCGATCATCGCGCGCTGCAGCGGCGTCCGTTCGCACCACGTAAACTGCTGACCGGCCAGCAGCTCGGCCCGTGCAAGCGTTTTGGTCACGCTTCGCCTTCCAGTGAGTTGAGTTCGACGCCCATGTAGTGCCGCCACGCCGCCCACCACTGCCGCAACCGGTTGTCGTCGCCGCGCGTGCCCGTCGTCGCGTCGGTGCCGCGCGCGATCACGCTGTAGCGAACGCCGTGCGCCGCCACGCCTTCTTGCTGACCGACGAAGATCGGGGCATCCTCGAGCTCGACCGGATTGAGGAACCACGTCGCGTGACCGAGCGCGCGCACGTCGCGTACCTCCTCGGTGTCGCCGGTGAGTCCGAGCACGCGGCTCTCCATGCGCACCTTCTTCGGGCCGAGCGCGCGTTGCGAGTCGATCGAGATGACGTTCGAGCGCAGCGTAATCGTCGCATCGGGAAAGAGCGTGACGATGTAGCCGTCACCGGTCTGGACGCCGGGCAAGGTGTGCTCTTGCAAGCGTACCCACAAGTCGGGCTCGATGCCGCTCGGATCCATGCCGAGGGTCTGCACGGCATGACCGTTGTCGAACAGGAAATACGGGCCCGGCGGACTCGCTTTGCGGAAGAACGGGTGCACGAACGGCACGTGATAACCATCGCGCGCGTTCTCGGCGAAGACTTTCCAGTTGATCGGCAGATCGTAGCCCTTGTATTTCACGACTTCGAACTGCGCGTTGGCCAGCGGCGTCGAGAGCGTCTCGATCACCTTCGGTCCGAGGTAGTCACGTAACGGCGGAGCCTGCTCGTTGAAGCACACGAACACGAGGCCCAGTTCCACCTCGCAGCGCACGGCGACCAGCGGGTTCTCTTCCTTGACGAAGCCGCTGCCGTCATAGGCTTCTTCGCCGGGCACGCCGATGAGGTTGCCGCTGAGGTCGTAGGACCAGAAGTGATACGGACACCGCAAGGCGGCGGCATGACCGCAGTCTTCGAGCAGAACGCGCGAACCGCGATGCCGGCACGTGTTGTAGAACGCGCGCACCACGTTGTCGGTGCCGCGCACGATGATCAACGGTTGCTCGAGCAGGCTCAGCGTCACGTAATCACCGGCGTTGCGGACTTCACTCTCGTGGCCGGCAAAGAGCCAGGTCTGCATGAAGATGCGCTCGGTCTCACGCGCATAGACCTGCGGATCGGTGTAGACGCGGTTGTCGACCCAGCGTGACGGATCGATCTTCGGTGCCCAGGGCGGCACGGACGCTGCTCGAGTATTCATGGCATTAAAAGGCCCCCGTTGACTTGAATCGTTTGTCCCGTGATGTACGCGCTTTCATCGCCGATCAAAAAACGGACGATGCCGACGATGTCGGCCGGCGTGCCCACGCGGCCCAACGGAATGCGCGGGCCGATGAAGGCGGCACGCTCCGGTGTGAGCATCGGCGTGTCGACCGGACCGGGCGCAACGCTGTTGGCACGGATGCCGTATTGAGCGTTTTCGAGCGCGACGGATTTCATCAGCGCCTCGACACCCGCTTTGGCCGCCGCGTAGTTCGCGCCGTTGCGGTAGCCGCTCGACGCGTAGCCCGAAGAAAAGGCGACGATGCTGCCGCGCGCGGCCGAAATCATCGCCGGCAGCACGGCGCGCGCGGCGACGAACGTGCCGGTCAGCGACGCGTCGATCACGCGGCGCCACGCGTCGAGCGGCATCTCGGCGACCGGGCTTTCCGCAACGCTACCGGCCGCGCAGATCAGCGCGTCGATGCCGCCGTAGCGCTCGGCGACCTCGGCCACGCGGGCGCCGACCGCCGATTCATCGGCGACGTCGAGCTGAAACGAGACGGATGAACCGGGCGCGGAAACGCGGTCGAACGACGCAACCGTGCGGCCGGCGGCGCGCAGGTCGGCGACGATCGCCGTGCCCAATCCACCCGCGCCGCCCGTTACGATCACTGCCCCCATACCTAAAAGAGGCCGGCCCGTGGCCGGCGGCGACTCGTACGCTGTTGGGGAGGGGTGCAAATAGCGATACGGTAAGTGTATACACTATGCATCGGTCCCGTCAACTGAGGATGATGCATAAGCCGGAGACCGCGTGCTGACTTTTACCGACGAACAACAGCGACAGATTCAGGTCGAACCCGACGTTTTCATCATTGCCGGCTACACCGGCCGCGACCGGGCGATGGTGCAGAAGCACATCGACGAACTCGCGCACGAGGGCATTCCCGCACCGCCGGAGGTGCCGATGTGGTACGAGATGCCGGTGGACATTCTCACCCAAGCAAAGAGCATCAAGGTGCCCACCAAGGAGACCTGCGGCGAGGTCGAGCCGATCTTGATCGGCGTGGGCAGCGATCTCTATCTTGGCCTTGGGAGCGACCATACCGCGCGCGACGTCGAGCGCGAGAGCATCTCGAAGAGCAAGAGCATCTGCCCGAAGCCGGTCGGCGCGAACGTCGTGCGCATCGGCACGCCTGACGCCGCCTTCGATGCGATCGCGCTCGAGAGCACGATCGACGGCGAAGCCTATCAGCGCGGTTCGTTCGCGCAGATCATCCCGCTAGCGACGCTGCTGGCCGGGCTGCGCGAACGCAAGGGCAACGCGAACTTCGTGCTCTTCTGCGGCACCGTGCCGCTCCTTACGCACGGCTTTCGCTTCGGCAAGACGTTTGCGGCCCGCATCAGCGGCGGTCCGCTCGCACATCCTCTCACGCTCGCATATTCGGTGGAGTGACATGGCCAAACCCGAACACGAATTTTTTCCCGTCACGACGGTCCCGTGGACGAAGGTCGCCGGCGCGGATGTCGGCATGACCGAACGTATCCTGGCGAAAGATCCCGACGCCAACGTCGCCACCCGCATCCTCACCTTTCCGCCCGGCTGCGACACCACCCCGAACGGCGTGCAGGTGCACGACTTCTGGGAAGAGGTCTACATCCTCGAAGGCGCGTTCGAAGATCTCGAATTGAAGCAAACGTTCCGCGCCGGCGAATACGCGTGCCGCCCGCCGGGGATGCGTCACGGTCCCTGGCGCAGTCCTGAAGGTTGCGTCACGTTCGAAGTGCGCTACTACAGCAAGAAGTGAGCGCGCTTCCCAGTCTGAGCTTGGCGCGGCGCGTGAGCGTCGTCACCGGCGCCGCGCGCGGCATCGGGTTCGCCTGCGCGACGGCGCTCGCGGCAGCGGGTTCCGACGTCGCGATCTGCGACCTCGATGAAGCGACGGCGGCCGCGTCGGCCGCGAAGCTCTCCGCCGAATACGGCGTTCGCGGGCGCGGCTACGCGATCAACGTGACGAAGCCGGATGACGTGCGCGCGGGAATTGCGCGAATTGCGGCCGACCTCGGCGCGATCGATCATGTGGTCAACAACGCCGGCGTGCAATACGTCGCGCCGATCGCCGAGTTCGGCGACGCCGATTGGGAACGCGTGCGTTCGGTCGATCTCGACTCGGTGTTTCATCTCACGAAGGCCGCGTGGCCGCATCTCGTGGCGTGCGGCCATGGGCGCGTGGTCAACATCGCGAGCGTTCATGGTTTGATCGCCTCGCCGTTCAAATCGGCGTACATCGCATCGAAGCACGGCGTCGTCGGCTTCACCAAAGCGACCGCACTCGAAGGCGCCGAGGCTGGCATCACCGCGAACGCGATCTGCCCGGGCGCGGTGTATACCGATCTCATCGCGGGTCAGGCCAAGGATCTGGCCACGTCGTACGGCGGCGGCATCTCCGAGGAAGAGGCTCTCAAGCGCGCGTTCTTGAGCAAGATGCCGACCGGCAAGTTCATCGACCCGCTCGAGGTCGGCGCGCTATGCGCCTATCTGTGCAGCGATGCCGCGCGCTCGATCACCGGCACCGCCATTCCGATCGACGGCGGCTGGAGCGCCGAGTAGTTCAGAGACGCATGATCTCCGGTTTGCGCGATCCGAGGCGGCGTGCGCCGGTCTCGGTTGCGACGACGGTGTCGCCCCAGTAGAGCCGGCGGAACTCGTTGCGGGCGAAGATCACCGGCTTGACGATGAAGGTCGCGCCGACTTCGATCGGCCACGTGCGCATCATTTCGTCGCGGAATTCACCGATGCAGATCGGGGAGTCGTCGCCGAGGCCGCGGCAGTGCATGATGAGGCGAACGGTGTAGTCCTCGTTTTCGAAGTCTTTCATCGCTTCGACGAAGTCGCCCATGATCGAACCCGGATGCAGCAGCTCGTAGCAGCGGGCGACCGCGCGCTGTTGCAGGTCGAACATCTCTTGATATTCGCGCGGCGGGTCACCGATGAAGGCGGCCTGCGTGACTTGGCCGTTGTAGCCGGCAACTCGCGCTTCCATTTCGATGGAGATCATGTCGCCGTACTGGAGCGGCCGCTGCGTGGGCATGTAGTAGTTCGACGGCGACTGCGGCCACGCGGCGGACCACAGGATCATGCTGGGCAATTCAGCGCCGCGTTCCACCATGCTCGAGAGCAAGCGCATGTAGACGACGTTTTCGGGCGCGCCCGGCTTGGCTTCACGGCGCAAGACCTCGAGCGCCCCCTCGGTCAGCGCGATTGCCTGTTCCATGATGGTGATTTCTTCCGCACTCTTCACGAAGCGCGCGCGTTCGAGGACGAAGTTGCCGTTGACGAATTGGGCGCCGGGTAAGGCGGCGCGCAGCTTTTCGTACATGCCGTGCGAGAACACGCCTTCGGGATAGCGCGTATTGCCTTCGAGGCCGACGATGCCGATGCGGCCGCGCTCGAGGCTGAGTTCTTTGATGCGCGCGATGATGTGGTCGGTGTAACCCCAGCCGCCGCCGCTGCCCGCCGAGCGGATGTCTTCGACCCAATCCTGACGCGCGTGCCAAATTGCCGGCGCGATATCGGGGCTTGAGATCGCCGTGACCTCACCGCTCAGCGGAAAGATCGTTGCGACTTGCGCGTTGTTGCCGCCGAGCGTGGTCAGGTATCGTCCGCTGGCTTGAAACGTGTCCCAGTGGCCGGTGTTCGGCGGAACGAGGATGCAATCGATGTTGTCGGCCGCCATGAGTTCGCGCACGCGCTTCCAGCGCCGGTCGCGTTCGCCGAGCGAGAAGCGCGGGACGTATCCGCCTTGCACGGGGATCATCGCTGCGGCTTGCGTCATTTGCCGCCGCCGGGTTTGCTGATCGCGATGAACGCGTTCGTCGAGGCATCGTAGCGCGCCATGATGTTGCCGTCGCGTCCGATACCGCGCTGCGGGTAGGTGCGGAAGTTGTAGATCGCGTTCGTGCCGGCGAAGCCTTGCAGCTTGTCGATATATCCGCGGAGGTCGTCGGCGGTCGCGGTCGCGGGGAGATGGCGCATCGCATCGACCACGATCAGCGAAAGGTCCCACGCGCCCATGGCGTTGCCTTCTTGCTTGACGTGCGCGGCATTGAAGGCTTTCGCTTGCGCGGCTTGGGCGGCGGCGATGCCTTTGCTTTCGGCGCTCGCGAGCGAGGCGGGATAGGACGCGAAGTCGACCTCCTTCGGTAAGAACGACGCGACTTGCGTCATGAAGGCGGACGAGGCGTTGGCGCCGTTGCTAACGATCGGCACGTCGAGACCGCCGTCGTGTGCGCCGCGCAAGACCGTCGCGAACGGCGCCCCGATCATCCAGCTGATCAGGACTTGCGGGTTGGCCGCTTTGATGTCGGCGATTTGGGCCGACGTGCTCGTTGCGCTCGGCGCGAAGTGCTGGTGTGCGACGAGCGAAATCCCTTTGTTTTCCGGCAACGCGAAGGCGTCGACGAAGGCATTGTCCAGCGCTTGTCCGCTCGCGTCGGTCGCGTTGAGCATCGCGAAGCGCGTGAGGCCGCGTTCGCGAAAGTAGCGGAGCACGACGGCGGCACCGTCGACGTCGGCTGGTCCGCCGGCGTAAACGTAGCCGCCGATTGACGGCTTGATGAATGGGCTGACGCAGTACATCAGCGGGCCGCTCTTTTCCACGAGCGTCGCGACCGCGCCGCATGAGGCGGTCGACATCGGGCCGAGGATGACCGGTACTTTCTTTGCGATGAGCTCGTTTGCGAGTTGCACCGCGACCTGCGGACTCGACTGATCGTCGAGGATGTTGAACTTCACCGGCTGCCCGTTGATGCCGCCCGCGGTGTTCACCATTTGCTCGAGGACTCGCACGCCTTGACTGACGGGAACCCCGGCGACTGCGGCGGGGCCCGTTGTCGAGAGAATCATGTTGAGCTCGAGCGGCACGGCGTCTGCCGCACCGAGCGTGGTGCCGCGTGCGAGCAGGCCGAGGAAAAGCACGGCCGCGATGGTCATGGGAACGTTCATGACGGGTGAAACATGAGGTCGGCGGCCGAAAACGCCGGAAACTTCGCGTACTTCGCGGTGACGTCGATCCAGGGCTGGACCTGCGCGGCGACGAGACGATCCGTGTAAAGCGTGCGTGGAACCGAGGCCGTCAGCACCGGGTCGGTCTTGAGGTGCGCGGTGATGATCGGTACGACTTTATCCGGGTTCGCGTTGGCCCAACGGCCGCCCTGACCGATCGCCGTGGCGAACGCCGTCACGGCATCGGGATGCGCCTTCGCCCACGAGGCGAGTGCAAACCAGCCGCTCGCGAGGAAGGTCGTACCGACCGCGTCGTCGCCGCTGGCGATCATGCGCACGACGTCACGTTTGGTCGCCACCGTGAGAAACGGCTCGACCAAATAGCCGGCATCGATTCGGCCGGCCGCGATCGCGTCGGCGATCTGCGGAAACGGCATCTCGATGAATTTGCATGTCGTCGAATCGCCGCCGTGCTTGTCGATCCACGCGCGCGGCCCGTACTCCGATTGCGTGTTGAGACCGGAAGCGGCGAACGTCTTGCCATTGAAGTCCTTGGCAGTACGGATCGGCGATTGCGGCGCGACCGTTATCCCGCCGGCGACCGTACCGGGAACGATGATGCCGGAGGGCGCGATGAGGACGAACGGCAGTCCTTTGGCATGCGCCGACGCCAACGTCGAGATGCCGGCGAATGCGATATCGTACGTACCGGCAACGACGGCCGACGCGACCGCCGGCGTCGACGGGTTCAGCTCGACCTCAACGTTCAAGCCGGCGTTCTGAAAAAACCCGTTTTCCTTGGCGTAGAAGGCGCCGCACGCGGACTCGATGGGAATCATGCCGACGTGAATCGCCGGCACGTCGGCCGCAGCCGGTCGCCCGAAAAACGGTGCACTGCCGGCCGCAGCGAGCGCCGCGAGCACCTGATGCCGGGAATACTGCATCAAGCGCTTTCGCGCGCCAGCGTCGCGAAGAAGTCGGCCCGAACCTTCGCCACACGGCGATCGCGCTCTTGAATGCGCGCCGCCGGAATCGCTTCACCAGTCGGCAGATGCGTCGGCGGCGACCACGTCAGCGTATCGAAGAAATCGAGCGCCTTGTCCAACTCTGCCTTCATCCGGTCGGCCGGGAATCCGATGCTGTAGTTGTGCCCGGAGCACACGTAGTCGAAGCGGAAAGCTTGCAGCCGTCGCAACGCGCGGGCCTGCATGGGCCAGTCATCCCAGCAAAAAATCGGATTCGTCCAAAGCTGGCTTTGCGCGAGTTCCCAGCCGAGCGAATCGCCGGGAAAGAGCTTCTCGTCGATGAGAAACGCAACGCTGCCGATCGTGTGACCCGGGATCGGGATGACGGTGCAGCCCGGAACCGGTTCGGAGATCTCGTAACCGGTCAGAATGTCGGTCGCTTCGGGCGCGGCCGCACGATCGTTCTCATGGATCCACAAGCGGGCGCCGAAGTGTTCGGCATACTTCGCGGCCGAGCCGACGTCGTCACGGTGCGTCAACAGTACGTGATGCAGTCCGCCCTCCTCCTCGATGAACTTCACGAGCTTCGGCACGAAGCGCGGACCGTCAACCATAAAGTTCAGACCGCTCTTCGCGCGAATGAAAAACGGATGCGCGCCGGCACTGCTGTTATCGTTATAACCAAGGCGCCAAAGACTCTCAGCAAGGACCTGCGGAAACACGTCGTTCGGAATCGGCAATCCGTGCGGCGCTTTGATCGAACCGGTCGGGCACGCCACCAGGGCGCGCCACGACTCCATCAGCTCTTCTTCCGTCTCCGGCTGCCGCCGAAAAAATGCCTTGCCATCCGCGGCCGTCCCAATCACGCTGGGCGCGAGATTCCACGCCGCCCGGCACCGCCGGCACGTCGACGTAATCGTCCATTCCGACCGGTCGATTGCGGTCTCAGCCGGTTCAGCTACGTTGGCCATCGTTCGCCCTCCGAAAATCCCCCGGTTAATTCCGTCATGCGGAGATAGCACCTACTAACGTCGCGCGCTAGCGCTTCAGCTTCAGCTTCAGCAACTCCACCAGCAACGCATCGCGTTCGCTCGCCAGGTCGGGCACACCGCGGCCGGCGGTCGCCTCCGCGACGCCGTCGATGATCTTCTGCTGTCGCTCGGGCGTGAGCGCCGGGCTGCCGAGCGCGTCCCACCACGTCTGCATCGGGCCCGCGAGATGCGCCATGAAGTGCTCCATACCGCCTTCGCCGCCGCCGAGATGAAAGGTCAGCGACGGACCCATCAGCGCCCAGCGCAATCCGGGACCGTACGCCACGGCGGCATCCACGTCGGCGACGCTGGCCACACCCGTGTCGACGAGATGGATGGCTTCACGCCAGAGCGCGGCCTGTAGCCGGTTCGCGATATGCCCCGTGACTTCGGCGCGAATGTGAATCGGATACTTGCCGATCTCGCGATAGAACGCCATCGTGCGCGCGATCGTATCGGGCGAGGTCTGGTTGCCGCCGACGACTTCCACCAGCGGCATCAGGTGCGGCGGATTGAACGGGTGACCGATCACGCAGCGTTCCGGATGCGCGCAACCGGACTGAATGCGGCTGATCAGCAGTCCCGACGAACTCGACGCGATGATGGTCTCGAGCGGCAGTGCTGCATCGAGCAGCGCGAACAGCGCGATCTTCACATCTTCTTTTTCCGGCCCGTTTTCCTGAACGAACTCCGCACCCTCGACGGCCGCTACCGGATCGGTGACGAAGCGCACGCGGTCGGGCGACGCTCCCGGCGCGAGCCCGAGCTGCACGAGACTCGGCCACACCGTATCGATCGTGCGCCGCACCAGATCCGGCGCCGACGGTGCCGGATCGCTCACGGTCACGTCGAGCCCGTGGGCGAGGAAGTACGCGGTCCAACTCGCGCCGATCGTTCCGGCACCCACCACTGCGATGCGGCGTATCGAAGGTTGTGTCATCGCCGGGCTATTCCACCGCTTCGGTCAGGTGTCCGTGCCGGATCATCGCCACGCGATGGCCGGGCCGCACCAGATGCATGATGTCGCCGAGCGGATCGGCGTTGAGCAGCAGCGCGTCGGCAACCTGACCGGGAGCGATCGTGCCGACACTCGTCGCTTTGCGAATCTTCTCGGCGTTGTAACGCGTGGCTGCGACGATCGTGTCGCCGGCCGGCAACCCCGCATCCGCCAGCAGTTGGAGTTCGCGCAAGAGCGCGGCCGGGCGCGACATGAACAACGCGATGTCGCTGCCGGCAACGATCTTCACGCCGGCATCACGCATGATCGGCAGCGAGCGCACGCCGTACCGAAAACGCGTCAACGTTTCGGCGGCCGGATGGTGCGGGAAGGGTGCGCCGAATGCCGGCCGGCTCGCGATTTCGGCGACTTCGCCCGGCGAGATGATCGCGTCGCGGGCGAGTCCGGCGAGATACGTCTTGTCGCCGCTGCGCCCGAGTTGCTCGAACACCGCAAGCGTGGGCGAGAAGTAGGTCCCGGTGCTCGCCAAGAGATCGGCGACGTCTTCGGCCTCGGTGAGGTCGTCGGGGTTCTCGGGGATGAACGCGTGCTCGATGCAATCGGCGCCCGCGTCGACCGCTTCTTCGATGTCGCGTTTGGTCGCGATGTGCACGAGCACGCTCTTGCCGCGCTCGTGCGCGGCCTTCACGATCGCCTGCAGCGCCGCGCGCGGCAACTTGTCGGGCGCGCCGGGCTCGCCGTCGTAGATGCACTTGACGAAATCGGTCTCGCCTTCCAGTTCGAGCACCATGCGGCGGGCGGTCTCCGCATCGCCGGCTTCGCGCACCAGCGAATGGTTCTGGTGCAGCGCCAGCGGCCAGCCGTTGATTCCGGTGAACGACGGCCCGGCGAAGAACAGCTCCGCGGCACCGGTCGGCGGCGTCGTGCGGTGCCGTTCGCGCAAACGGCCGTCGATGTCGAGCGGGCCGCCCAATTCCAGCACCGTGGTGATCCCCGCCGCAAGATAGCCGGCGAGAATCGCCTCGAGCCGCGCCACCTGATCGGCATCGCCTTCGCCGGGCCGCGCGCGCAAGTGCGTGTGCCCTTCCCAGAGGCCCGGCAGCAGATAGCCGCCGCGCCCGTCGTACACGGTCACGCCGCCGCCGGTGGTCTTTCCGCTCGGCCGGATGGCGGTGAAGCGGCCGTCTTCGATCGCGACTTCCGCATCGGCGACCGGCGGGCCGCCGGAACCGTCGATCACGGTCACGTTGCGGACGATCAACTGTGCACTCATCGTTCAGCCTGGAATATGCGCACGAGGATGCAGCACCTCGCTGACCAACGTGTCCGGCGCTATGGAAAAGCCGAATTCGTCAGTTGAACTCGCCGGCCGCGTGGTGGTCATCACCGGCGGCGCCCGCGGAATCGGGCGCGCGTACACGCTCGGGTTCCTGAAGGCGGGCGCGAAGGTCGTATCGACCGACCGTTCGTGGGACGGCGTCGAACCGATCGACCCGGCGCTCAGCGGCGGCGGCGCGAATCTGATGACGGCCGACATGGACGTCACCGACGACGCCGCGATCGACGGCGTGTTCGCGCGCACGATCGAGCGTTTCGGCACGGTCGACGCGTTGCTCAACAACGCCGCTCTGCGGCAGCGCGAGCTCTTTCCGCCGGCCGGCCGCACGACCACGCTCGCCACGACCGACGCCGATTGGCAGAAATCGTTCGCGGTGAACATCTTCGGCGCGCTCAAGGTGACGCGCCGCTTCATCCGGCCGATGATCGAGCAGAAACGCGGCAGCATCATCAACACGGTGAGCAGCGGCATCATCAACAGCTCGGCGGGCGGTGCGTACACCGCGCTGCGCCCCAACAGTCAGGAGATGCCCTACCAGTCCTCCAAAGCGGCGCTGGCGACGATGAGCTTCTACCTCGCCGATGAGGTGCGCAAAGACAACGTAGCCGTGAACATCATGATCCCCGGCCACACCCGCACGACCGGTTTCGACGAACAGAACATCGCGCGCATGAAGGCCGGCGCCACCCAAGCGGGACCGCTGCCGCTCGTGCCGGAGCACATGGTGCCGCTTGCGCTGCACCTCGCGGCCCAAGACGCGAAGGCGCTGACCGGCAAGATGTTCGATGTCGTCACCTGGAACGAAGAACACGGCTTGGGCAACATCGACGCTTGGCGCGACACGTCGTTCTCTTACGAAGCGCTGCGCGCGTCCATCAACGCCTAAGGAATCTGCGTCTCGTACTGCGGCCAGCCGGCGACCAGCGCGTGCACGACGCGGCTGCCGACGCGATAGGAGGCCTCGAGCGCCGGCAAGTAGGCGGAGTACGCTCCGTACTTCTCGCTATTGAGGCTGTGCTCGGCCGTTTCGCCGGGGCGTTGCATGTCGTAGTCGCTGGCCGTCCGCAGGAGCAGCACGCGGTTGATGTCCACGCGGCCGGCACGCGAGAGCGCGGTCAGCGAGTGCAGCGTGCCCGCATCCTCCATCGCGGTCGTGACGTAGGTCGAACGGCCGTGCGTGTAATAGCGCGTCCAGTCATTGGCCCAGCGGTCAGAAAGCACTCCGGACCAGAAACGGCTCGATGAAACGTCGGCGCCGACGAGCACCGACGGCGGCGCTTGCGCGCGCGGGTAACCGGTGTAGAGCATGCGCCGCGCACGCGCCCGCGCGTTGTCGACCAGCTTCGTGTTGCGCGTCAGCGTATACGCCCAATGCAACAGCGCGGGGTTGAGGCGATACACCATCTCATCGACGCTCGGGACCGGCTGCTCGTAGGGCTGCGTGCGGTCGAGCGGCACGAAGCCCGAGCCCCAACCGTGCGGCATTTCGCGCGCATCGATCTCGTGCGAGAGATCGCCGTCGACGACCGCATCGGTCCACACCGCGGATCCGATCGAACCCTTCTTCGGGTCGATGCCGGCGATCCCGGCGATCACCCAGTAGCTCTTGCGCAGATCGAAGCGCGGATCGAGCCCGAGCGCCATGATGCTCGACGCCGAGCTGGTGTTGCCGCGCCCGGTGACAATCCCGATCACCGATGCATCGGCGTTCGTCCGCACGCCGTGAAACGCCGCCGGCAGCGGAATCAGCCGCGTGAGATGTTCGCGCTCGACCCAAAACTGAAACTCGCCCGGCTTATCGCCGGAGTCGTTTCCAATCTCGAACATCGCCACCACGACGACCTTGGGAGCGATGACGGCCGCGGCATCAGGAGCGTCGGAGGCACCCAGCAGCAAGAGAAAGGCGACGGCAGCGAAGACACGCCCAACGAGACGAGGCATCTACGCCTCTACGACGCGGCCGCTCCGGTCACTGCTCGCCATTTGTCCCGTTGTCAGTGCGGGTTGGGTGCCCCGCCTTGTTGGCTGACGATGCGTTGGCCGCTCGGGCTCGTCGGGTCGTAACGAATGACGACCTCGGCATCCTGGGTGAGGCCGTGCTGGTCGCCGATGCGGAAGTCGTACATGCCCGACACGCCGGGGAAGTCGTGCAGGTCGGAGATGAAGTCGCGGATTTGCGCCGGCGTCGCGTTCGTCCCGTACTTGCGCAGCGCCGCGATGATGATGCGCGCGGGATCCCAAGTGAACGCGTTGGCAACGGTCGGCTTGATTCCGGCCGCGCCGAGCTCGGTGTAGAACTCGTCGATCGGTGCTTTGAGCGGATCGTTCGCCTTGCGGTCGTGGTTGAAGAAACTGGCGTTCGCGATCACGAGCTCGGCGTGCGGCAAGACACTTTTGAAGCGATCGAGCAGTACAGGGTCGAGATTGGGTCCGGCCGTATCGATCGGCAGGTCGAGGCCCGCATCGTAGAACGCGTGGAGCGCGGTACCGAACGGCGCGCCGGTCGGATAGGCGAAGATCACCTGCGCTCCGGACGCCTTGATGCGCTGCGCTTGCGGCGCGGCGCTGATGTCGGCCGGCGCAAACTGCTCCCGGTCGACGACTTGCATGCCTTTGTTCTCCGGCAACTGCAGCGCGAGATCGAGCGAGTGCAGGTTGTCTTGTCCCGATGCATCGGAGGTTGTGAGCATCGCGATCTTGGTGATGCCGTTCATCCGGAAATATCGCACCGCCGCCGCCATGCTGTGCCGCGACGAGGCGCCGGCGGCAAACACGTACGAGCCTTTGTCGGGATAGAGCAACGGGGTCGATGCGAACAGCACGGGTCCGTTCTGAAGAAACAGCGGCTCGATCGCCTGCGTGGGACCGACCAGCGAACAGCCCATCACGACCGCCGGATGCTTCGCGAGAATCGCGTTCGCGAGCTGCACCGCCGTCGCGGGATTCGACGTGTCGTCGGAAACCTCGAAGTGGATCGGCGTTCCGTGAATGCCGCCTTGCCGGTTCGCGAGCTTCTCGTAAGCCGCGAGCGCCGCGGCTTCGGCTTGTCCGAGCGTTGCGGCCGGACCCGTCAACGAGAGGATGGCGTCGATCGTATACGGTTTGGGTTGCGCCGCCACCGGGGCGGCCACCGCGAACATGATGAATGCCGCGGCACAAAAGAGCGTCAAGTACTTCATTGCGTTACCCGTTCGCGCCACAGGGCGCGCAGATCGGTCGTCGTGGGAATCGTTTCGCCGAGCGTGACGAGTTCGGCCAAGGGGTTGTTCTCGTCCCGATGCGCCATGAGCGGTTCACGGCCTGCTGCCACGTCGTCGATGGCACGCAGCATGACGCGCCGCATCGCCGTAACGGCGCGGTCGGGCGTGCCCAGGTGTTCGATCGTCCGATCGGCGATTTCGCCTTGGCTCTCAACGGCAAAGCGATCGTGATCCTGGAAGTTGTGGCCCATGCCGGTAAACGTGTAGGCCATGTTCTCGCGGGTCTGCAGATAGCGGTTCTCGAGCCGCCGCGCACGGTTGAAATGCTCGTCCATGTCGTCATCCGCGATCAGCGAATCGCAGTACGCCTTGTCGAGCGGTCCGTCGATCCGGTAGGAGATGCGGTATTTCCAGTGGTTGTAGTCGTCGATCGGCACGTGCCAATGGAAATGGTAGTACGTGTTTTCCGGCAGCTTCTTCACCTCGGGATCGACGACCGAGCTGCCGCCGAACGACGAATTGTTCGGCATGATGAAGTTCGTGATGCGCACGTAGCGCTGCTCCGCACCCACATCGCGAATGGCGTAGATGCGTAAGCCGTACGGGGTGTCTTCCACTTCGATATTCGGCGCGGGATCGACCACCCACATATCGCGCGAGCGGTCGAACGTCCGGTCTTCCGCCACCGGCTTGAAGAAGCGATGCAGCACCGAGAGATGCTGCGGGTCGCAGTTGCCCTCGTTGGCTTGGAGATAGTTGCAGTTGATGAGCATCTTCGCAGCCCACACCGACTCAGCCGGCGCACCAACCCACGGGAACTGCGGAAAGGGCACCGGTTCGCCCGGGCCCATATAGGCGAAGACGATGCCCTGCACTTCACGGCACGGGTACGCCGTATGGCGAACTTTGTTCACGAACGTGCTGCCCGGCGGTTCGCCCGGCATCTCGAGACAGCGCCCGTTCGCCGCCACGAGCCAGCCGTGGTAGAGGCAGCGCAACGCGCCGCCCTCGATACGGGCGTAGCTCAGGTCGGTTCCGCGATGCGGGCAGCGCGCGCCGACCAGGCCCGGCGCTCCGTCCTCGCCGCGAAACAGCACGAGATTCTCACCCAGCACCCGCACCGGAACCGGCGCGCCGGTCAACTCTTTGGAGAGCGCGACCGGATGCCAGTAGCGACGCATCAAGTTGCCGCACGGGGTACCGGGGCCGACTTCCGTCAGGCGTTTGTTTTGCTCTTGCGTTAGCATGACCGCACCTCGCTCAAGTTACCGGAAGGATCAGGACCGACGGGTTCCGGGCATCGTGATAGATCGTGTCGGCGCCGATCTTATCGGGACGGTAATAGTGCGTCCAAAGCATTTCCGTCAGCGCGGAATCGCCATTGACGATCTCGAGCCGAATGCGGTGGCCGGCGGCGAAACGGTAGGCCATCGGTTCGATGCTGATGTCGAAACGATACACCGCACCCGGCACGAGCGGCTCCGGTGCGGCGTGCGTGTGGTAGGGTTCCATCTCCGTGCTGCGCTCGGGATCGAGCGCGCGGTGCGAAGCGCGCAACCAGCCGCGCGAAACCGTTTCGGCGATCGGATTGCGACCCTCCGCACGGTCGGATTCGGCCTGCGGAACTTGGTCGGAGAGCTTGACGAAGAAATCCGTGTCCGGCGCGGTCGATGACGCATACAGCTCGAGCTTGATCGGTCCGGCGATTTCGAGATCGGCGCCGAGCGGCGCCGAGGTGAACGTCAGCACGCGGCGCACCGGATCCGGTCCGGCCGGACCGAAGCCGACGACGCCGTTGACCCAGCCCGGATTCGGATACGCGTAGCTCGTCGATCCGGTCGCGGCACCGGCGGCAGCTGCGAGCCCGCCGTCGTTGAGCGACGTGACGCTGCCGGACGGTGTCGCGTTGAGATACCAGCGTTGGTACCGCACGCCGGGCGGCGGCCACTCCGTCGCGGTCCGCGTGATCGACGTGCCGCGTACGGCGTATTCGATCGCCGGAAGATCCGCGTAGCCGTTCGCCGCACCCTTGAGATAGTGGTCGTAGAACGGCAAGAGCGCGCGTTCGTGGAACTCGCGCGAGTTGAATTCCGCATTCGCGGCCCACGCGTTCGCCGCGCCCGACATGCGGAGCTTCTTCGGTCCGCGCGCTCTTCGGTAGCCGTCGATGTTGCCGCGCGTGTGTAACTGGTGCTTCGACCACACGCCGCCGGAATACAGCGGCACGTCGATCTGGTCGAGCACCTCCCACGCCGTGCGCGCGCGCCAGAAGTCGTCGTACGTGGGGTGCGCGGCGAGCAGCAGGTTGAGATCGACGTCTTGCTCGCGCGGCGGCCCGCCGTTGGCCGGCGAACGATTGATGATGCGGTTTTGCTGCCACCAATAGCCGGGGAAGAAATCGCCCGGGATACCGCCGTTGTAGACGCTCGCCCGATACGGATCGTTCAAACCGTCGTGCGCGCCGATGCACGCCAGTGCGGGCGGGCGGTGCGCGGCCATGAACCACTGCGACATGCAAAAGTACGACTGCCCTAGGCCGCCGACCTTACCCGAGCACCAAGCCTGCGCCGCGATCCACTGCACGACGTCGTAGAGATCGTGCTGCTCGTTCTTGCCGAGGAACTCGAAGCTGCCGCCCGATCGCCCGCACCCGCGCACGTCCATGTTCACGTACGCGTAGCCGTGCTCGACGTAGAGGTCGATCGGCCCGGTTTCGCGCCAGAGAAACTGCGAGCTCGGCGGCAAGACGTTGTTGTCGAAACGATAGGGCGAGGCAGCCAGCAGCGCCGGAAACGGTCCGCCCGCGGCGGGCAAATACAGCGCAACGGCGATCGAAATGCCGTCTCGTACCGTCACGCTCTCAACCTGCATCTCCCGGTCTTCGTCGGCCCGGCCGGGGTTTCCCAATCACGTGCGAAAGGGGGGCGCATGAGCCACCTCCGTATCGGAATGCTGTTTGCGGCCTTCGCGCTGGTCGCGTCCACGGCCGGAAGCCGCGCGGCGGAAACGCCGTACGAAATCGACGCGATCATGTCGCGTTCCGGCCCGTATGCGTTCCAAGGTGCCGAGGGAATTCAAGCGCTCAACGTCATCGAAAACATGACGAACAAAGCGGGCGGCATCGACGGTCGCCCGATCAAATTCGTCATCTGGGACGACCAGTCGAACCCCGCAACGGCCGTTCAAGCCGCTAATGCCATCATCGCGAAACATGCCGCAGTTGCGATCGGACTCGCAGCGACGTCACTTTGCAGCGCCGTGGCACCGCTCATGGCGAACGGGCCCCTGCTTTACTGCTTTACCCCCGGCGTCCATCCGAAACCGGGGAGCTTCCTCTTCTCGAGCGGCATCTCGACGCTCGACACGCTCGCGGCTTCGAAGAAGTTCTTCGCGATGCGCGCATGGACGAAGATCGCGTTCATCACCTCCACCGATGCAACCGGCCAAGACGCCGATCAAAACATCGATGAGGTGTTTGGCGAGGTGAGCGGCCCGATGACGGTCGTTGCACACGAACACTTCAATCCCAGCGATCTCAGCGTCAGCGCGCAGATGGCGAAGATCAAGGCATCGGGCGCCCAGGTCCTGGTGGCTTGGACAACCGGGACCCCGTTCGGCACCGTCTTGCGCAATGCGTCCGAAGCGGGCCTCGGCCTCCCGATTCTCACGACCGCTGCGAACCTGAGCGACGCCGAGATGCACGCCTACGCCGCATTCGCACCGAAGGAACTCTACTTTCCGGGCACCCCGGCGTTCGCGCCGGAAGCCGTGCCGCCGGGCCCGACGAAGCGCGCGCTCGAAAGCTACTTCAACGCGCTTAAGGCGGCCGGCGACAAACCGGAAAACGCGATATCGCTCGCCTGGGACGGGACGTTGCTCGTGCTCGATGCGTTACGGAAAATCGGCCTTTCGGCTACCGCTGCGCAGATCCGCGAACATATCGCGTCAGTGCAAGGCAGCGTCGGCATCTACGGACCGCACGACTTCATCGCAATTCCGCAACGCGGTCTCGGCATCGGCTCCGTCGTGATGATCCGCTGGGATCCCGCCCGCGGCTGGGTCGCGGCGAGCGGTCTCGGAGCGACGCCGCTCCGCTAGACCGGTTCGGGAACCTGGATCGGCAAGTGGGCCGGTTCGTCCAGGCGCGCCCACGCCTTGGCCGGACGGCCCTCGCGAATCGCTTCGAGTTCGCGCAAGAAGATGCGCCGCAACAGCGCTACGCCGGCATCGGATTGTCCCAGTCGCTCTTGCGAGCGATCGACGATGGTGCCCTGGCCGCGAAGCGCGACGTAATCCTGCGTCGCGATCACTTGCTGGCTGCCGATACCCTCGGGCATGCGGTGCTCTTCGAACAGCTCGTGATAGTGATCCGCCGGATTGTAGCCCTCGCGCCGGTCTTCCAGAAAGCGCCGATCGGTATCGGGTTCAGTTGACGCCATGGTCGTGACGGCAAAGCGCATCGTGTGTTCGTCATCGATCGGTACGTGCCACGTCACGCTGTCCGTCCACGGGTCGCCCTTGCGCGGTCCCGGCGAGACGATGTGGTTGTTGTTGGGAAACGTCCAATCGCTGATGCGGACGTTGTTCGCCGAACGAAACGCCGTCTGACGAATGCCCGAACTCGTTTCTTCGTACGACAGTTCGGGCACCGCGGTGGTGATCTCATCGCCGAAGCGGCTGACTTTGCCCCACACGTGCACGTAGCTCACGTGGGTGGCGTCGAGCGAGTTTTCCGTGCCTTGGAAGAAGTTGTAGTCCCACTCCTGGTAGCGGATGACGCGCAACCGGCCCGGCTCTTCGAGCCCGGGCTTGCGCGGCAGATCGAATGCCGGTGCGGGGCCCGCGCCGAGATAGGCGAACAGCAGACCGCCGTATTCGTGAACCGGATAACCGGCGATCTTCACGAGGTCGGGACTGACGTTTTTTTCGGCCGGCATTTCCGTACACCGGCCCGTTCCGTCGTAGCGCCAGCCGTGATACATACAGCGCACTTGATCGTCTTGCACCCAACCGGTATGCAGCACGGTGCAGCGGTGCGCGCAGCGCGCACCGATCAAGTACGGCGTTCCGCTTTCACCGCGGTAGAGGGTGAGGTCTTCGCTCAACACACGTAACGCGCGAGCTTTGCCCGGCTCAACGCTATCGGCCGGCGCGACCGGTTGCCAAAACGAGCGCAACAGGGTGCCCATGGGCGTGCCCGCCGCGGTTTGGGTGAGCTGTCGTAACAGTTCTTGGCGGGTCAGATGTCCGTTTTCCATGCTTCCTCCGGCGTCGCGAGCCTTCAGTTCGGCAAAGGGAACTCCTTGGGCGTGGCCGCAAGGTCGGAGGGAATTGCCGAAGCGGGAGGACGCGAAATCAAAGTAGCTGATGCGATCGCGCGGGTGCTCAAGGACGAAGGCGTCGAGCATCTGGTCTGCTATCCCAGAAATCTGCTCATCGACCGCTGCGTCGAAGCCGGTCTGCGTCCGATCATCTGCCGTCAAGAGCGGGTAGGAGCGGGTATTGCCGACGGCATCAGCCGCTCGACGAACGGCAGCCAAATCGGCGTCTTCGCGCCGCAGGGCGGACCCGGAATTGAAAACTCGTTCTCCGGCGTATCGCAATCGTTCAGCGACGGCATTCCGCTGCTCGTGCTGCCTGGTCCGGCACCAATGGGGCGCAGCCATACCCCGCCGACGTTCAGCGCGGTCGACAACTTCGCGCACATCACGAAGTGGGGCTGCGAGCTCGACGATCCGGCGCGCCTGTGGGAGCTGATGCGCCGCGCATTTCACAACCTGTATAGCGGCGCGACGGGACCCGTGCTCATCGAAGCGATCGGCGACATTACCGAAGCCGAATGCGGCGAGTACGCCTACCGGCCCACGCATAGGGTGCGCTCGGCGCCGGATCCCGAGGCGATCCGTTTGGCGGCCGACGTGCTGTTAGCGGCCAAGCGACCGGTGATTCAAGCCGGTCAAGGCATCCTCTTCGCCGGCGCCACCGCCGAGCTCGTTCGTGTCGCCGAACTCTTACAGGCACCGGTGCTGACGACGAATCCGGGCAAGAGCAGCTTTCCGGAAGATCACCCGCTCGCGCTTGGAGCGATGGTGAACTCGGCACCCAAAATGGCGTTCGCGTTTCTAAAGGACGCCGATTGCGTCTTCGGCGCGGGCACGAGCCTCTCGCGCGTCAACTGGGCGCCCAAGATCCCGCCCGGCAAAACGATCGTGCATCTCACGAACGACCCGCTCGATATCAACAAGGATTGGTTCACCGACGCCGCGATTCTCGCCGACGCCAAACTCGCGCTGAAAGCCCTCGCCGACGAGATCGTCGGACGTAAACACGTCGCCGCTCGGGACGCCGTGGCCGAAGTGGACGCCGTACGAAAAGCCTGGGAAACGGAGTGGGCTCCGGAGCTTACTTCAACGGAAAAACCGATCAACCAATATCGCGTGATTCGCGATCTCTACGCGCTGCTCAAAGACCGCCGCACGATCGTGACGCACGAAGCCGGCAGCCCGCGCGAGCAGATGATCCCGTTCTGGCAGAGCCGTACGCCGCGCGACTATCTCGGCTGGGGAAAATCGACGTCGCTCGGTGCAGGCCTCGGGATGATCATGGGAGCGAAGCTCGCCAATCCGGATGCCGTCTGCGTGAACGTCATGGGTGATGCGTCGATCGGCATGGTCGGGATGGACATCGAAACAGCGGTGCGCAATCGCATCGGCATCATCACGATCGTCTTCAACAACGGTATCATGGCGGGCGAGCGGCTCGGCATGGAACGTGCGATCGAACAATACCATGCGATCGATCTCGGCGGCGACTACCGGATGGTAGCGGCCGGACTCGGCGCATGGTCGAAACGGATCGAGAACGTCGAGGATTTCGCTCCCGCGGCACGCGAAGCGCTCGACGTAACCGCAGCGGGCCGCCCCGCGCTCATTGAGGTGATGGCCAAAGAATGCACCCACTTCTCACGGTACTGATCCGGTGCTGAAGCGCCACGAGCTCTTGCGAACGGCGGCGCTCGCACCACTGGCGCTTTTGGGCGGGACTCGACCGGTTCGCGCGGCCCTCGACCCGCTGCAGATTGCCGGCGTGCCGAGCGAAGACATGACAGACTGCTATTACGCGGTCAAAACGGGGATGTTCGCGCGCAACGGTCTCGACGTTACGCTCGAAGCCACGAGCAGCGGTGCGGCAGCGACCGCGGCCGTCGTTTCGGGAACGTATCCGATCGGCAAGTCGAGCCTGCTCGCGTTGATGAGCGCACATCTCCAGGGGATCCCGCTCGTCGCCGTCGCCCCGGCGATCCTCAACGAGCCGCAGAATCCGCGCTCGCTGCTGCAGATCGCCCCCGATTCGCCCTACAAGACGGGAGCCGACCTCAACGGAAAGACGATCGGCGTTCCGGCGCTCGGGGATGCCACGAGCGTCGCCATTCGCGCGTGGGTCGACAAGACCGGCGGCGATTGGCATAGCCTGAAATTCGTCGAGTTCCCGAACGCTGCGCTCGAAGCCGCGATCGTGGGACACCGCGTCGATGCCGCGATTCTGCAAACGCCGCAGCTCGATATCTCGCTCGAGGCCGGCACGACGAAAACGCTTTCTTACGCTAACGAGGCGATCGCGCCGCGGTTCATTCTCGCGGGCTACGTCGCGCTGGCGGATTGGACGCTGCACCATGCCGCCGAGGTGCGCACGTTCGCGTCGACCTTGGCGTCCGCAACCGCCTACGTGAACACCCATCGGCCGGAGACGGCGCCCGTCGTCGCGGAATTCACCAAAGCCACGCTCGCGAACGTCGCGAAGATGCATCGCACCACCAATCCGACCGTCCTCGATCCGGCGCTCATCCAGCCGCTCATCGACGCCGCCGCCAAATACGGCATCCTCTCACGGGCCTTTCCGGCGCGCGAGATCATCTGGTCCGGCGCAAAATGACCCGGCTGCAGCGTGCGTGCGCGCTCGTAGCGGCGCTCGCCCTTCTTCCGCTGCCCGTAAGCGCACAGAGCGCCCCGGTGATTCGCGTGCTCAACCTCGGCGGAGACGGCGGGTCGCTGGGTGCCTACGCACTGGCCGGCGGCTTCTTCAAGAAATACGGACTGGAAGCCACCGTGGCGGGCACGAGCAGCGGCGGCGCGGTCGTTGCGGCCGTCGTCGGCGGTTCGGCTGAGGTCGGCTTTTCGAACCTGATGTCGGTCGCGGCCGCGCTGGGTCGCGGCATACCGATCACGATCATCGCACCCTCCACCGTGTTCACGAGCAAAGCACCGGATATCGTTCTCGCCAAAGCCCGGCATTCGCCATTGCGAACCGGCGCGGATCTCAACGGCAAGATCGTGGCCGTTACGACGCTCGACGGCGAGCAGCAACTCGGTGCCGAGGTGTGGGTCGACAAGACCGGCGGCAACTCCAAGAGCGTGCGCTTCGTCGAGCTTCCGGAATCGTCGATGGCCGCGTCGCTCGTGCAAGGCCGTATCGACGCCGCGATGATGACCGGTTCGTACTTCGGTCAAGCGCGCAACGCGGTGGAACTGCTCGGCAACGCCGATGCCGCGATCGCGCCGCTCTACATCTCGGGCGTGTATTTTGCCGCGACGTCATGGGTTGACGCCCAGCCCGACGCGGCCAGACGGGTAGCGCAAGCGCTGCGCGAAACGGCCCACTGGGTCAATACCCATCATGCCGAAACGGTACCGATCCTCGAGCGAATCACCGGCCTCGATGCGCCGTCGATCGCAGCGATGACCCGCTCGACGTTCGCGGAGTCGCTCTCCGTGCCCGAACTCCAGCCGGTGCTCGACGCCGGCTTAGCTTACGGACAGCTGAAGGTACCGCTCGACACGCGCGCCATCGTCGCGAAGGCGCTCATCTATTGGGGGAAATAACCGGCGCTAGACGGCCGGTGCCGGGCGTCCCGCTTGGGCCTGAATGCGCACGGAGTTGTCGCGATAGATCGCTTGCAGTTCACGCGGGTTGAACACCGCGTCGGCCGTGAGCATGTCCTCGGTCCACTGGAAGCCGCGATACGGATAGTCGGTACCGTAGAGGATCTGCGAGGGCGAAACGATCGTGCGCAACGCGAGCATCGTGCCTTTGCTCGGCACTTGGGCCGTATCGTAGTAGCACTTGTTCGCTTCGGCCAGGAAGCCGTTGGGCAGTGCGGTCTTGAAATTTTCCGCGCCGCTGTTGATGAAGCGTTGCGCCAAGAACGGCATCGTGCCGCCCGCGTGCGACCAGATCATCTTGACGTTGGGGTACTTCTGCGTGCCGCCTTTGAAGATGTATTCGGCGATCGCGCGCGTCGTATCGGTGCCGTATTCGATTTGCGCCGTCGCGAGCCACGGCTGCACGGTGCCGCAGCACGGCCCGACGGTCGGATGCACGAACACGACCGCGTTGCGACGGTTGAGCTCGGCGAACACCGGATCGAAGTCGGCATTGCCGATATACTTATCGCCGTAGCTCGTAAAGAGGCCGATGCCGTCGGTCTTGAGCGTGTCGTAGGCATAGGCGATCTCGGCCAGCGTGTCGGAGATGTTCGGCATCGGCAGCATCGCGAACATCCCGAAGCGGCCGGGGTGCTGCACGCGAAGATCGGCCATATACTCGTTGCATTCGCGAGTCACGCGGCGAGCGTTGGCCGGATCGTCGAAGCGGTGACCGGGCACGGTGATGGACGCATATGCCGTCGCGACGCCGGCACGGTCCATCTCATCGAGCGTCTTCGGAATACTCCAGCCTTTGAAGACGCGCGCCTCATCCGGCGTGCCGCCCTGCGAGAGCCAATTCGTCGGCGCGACGTGATGATGGACGTCGATCAGTTTCTTCGCAGGCATTTGCGCCGCTAGCCCGGCCGGCAACGCGGCTGCTGCGACGATCGCGCCGCCGCCGGCGGCGCTGAGCTGCAACAGGCGTCGCCGCGTCAGGGCACCGGCGCCGTTCGATTCGTGTTCGCAATTCATCTTGAAAACGAGCATTATTGCAGCGCGTCCGAACCGACCTCTTGCCGCCGCCGGAAGGCTGCGGGGTCCCTCGCAGAACGGCGCGAAAGGGGCAGTCATGAAGATCGCTTACGTCGATCCGAACAACGAAGTCGGCGAAGACTTCCGGGGCAATCCGAAGGACGGCCAGATCCTGCTGACCGGCGAGGACGACACCGTCGAGAACTACCGGCTGAACTTCAGTCGCCAGGTCGGCCCGTTCTACAGCCCGCGCCACGCGCACAACTTCGACCAGATTCGCATCGTGCTCGGCGGCGGCCCGATGAACTATGGTCCCGACCAGTGGATACAGCCCGGCGAGATCGCCTACTTCCCGGAAGGCACACCGTACGGTCCGCAAGAGTACGACAGCGCCCGCTACGGCATGACGTTTCAATTCGGCGGCGCCAGCGGCTGCGGATACATCAGCCTGCGCCGCATGTTCGAAGGCATGGAAGAGATGAAGGCCTTCGGTACGTTCGAAAAGGGCGTCTTCCATCGCACCGGCGACGTGCCGCCCGGTATGCGCCGCTCGCGAGACAGCTATGAAGCGGTGTGGGAGCATATCAACGGCCGGCCGATGGAATATCCCAAGCCGCGCTACGATGAACCGATCCTCATAAAGCCGGCGCATTTCGCGTGGGTGGCCGATCCGGATCAGCCCGATGTGTCGATCAAGCGGCTCGGCACGTTTTCCGAACGGCAACTCGAAATCGCGATGCTGCGCGTCGCCGCCGGCGCAAGCGCGCGCATCATGCCGCGGCGCAGCACGCAGATCGGCGTCATCATCTCCGGTACCGGAAACGCCGGCGAGCATGAACTTCGTCCGCAGGCCGCGTTTTCGGTCGAACGCGACGAGGGCGCGCTGCTGGCCGCGACGAGCGAACTCGAACTCTTGCTCGTCGGTCTGCCGATTTTCGCTCCGGTGCGCGAAAGCGAATGGAAAGAGAAATCAGCGTCCATCCGAATTGGAAGCGCCAACTAGAGCCTATCCGTAGAAGGGTAACGACCGTGTCAAACGCCGCCATGAGCAAGCAGCTCGCCGAGAAACCGGGGTTTCTCGCCGCCCTCGACCAGAGCGGCGGCTCGACGCCCGGCGCCCTCCGCGCCTACGGCATCCCGGACACCGCCTATAACGGCGACGCCGAGATGTTCAAGCTCATGCACGAGATGCGCGTGCGCATCATCAGCTCTCCGGCGTTCACCGGCGACAAGGTCATCGCGGCGATCCTGTTCGAGCGCACGATGGACGGTCAGGCCGGCGGCAAACCCGTGCCGTCCTATCTCTGGGAAGACCGCGGCGTCGTGCCCATGCTCAAAGTCGACCAGGGCATGGAAAAGGAAGCCGACGGCGTGACGATGATGAAGCCGATCGCCGGACTCGACGATTTGCTCAAGCGCGCGGTGAAGCTCGGTATCTACGGCACGAAGATGCGCTCGACGATCAACCTCGCAAACCCGAAGGGCATCGCCGCGATCGCGAAACAGCAGTATGAAGTCGGCGCGCAGATTTCGGCCCACGGCTTGGTGCCGATTCTCGAACCTGAAGTGCTGATCAAGAGCCCCGAGAAAGCCAAAGCCGAGGCCATCTTGCTGGAGGAATTGCTCAAAGGCGCAGACGCGCTGCCGGCTGGTCAGCAAGTCATGGTCAAGGTGACGATCCCCGACGTTCCGGATCTGTACGCGCCGTTGATCGCCCACAAGGGAATCCAGCGGGTCGTTGCGCTATCGGGCGGTTACACGCGCGACGACGCCTGCGCGCGCTTGGCCAAGAATCACAACATGATCGCGAGCTTCTCGCGCGCGCTCGTCGACGGGCTCAACGTGAACATGAGCGACGCCGAGTTCAACGCCGCACTCGGGAAAGCGATCGACGAGATCTACACGGCCTCGACCGTTAAATCCTGACGCGGAGGCATCCTCACATGCCTCCGCCGACGTAGCGGAACTTCTGCAGCCGTTTGGCGTTGTCGACTTCGCCGGTGTAGATGTTGTTCTTCGAATCGACGGCGATCACGTGAACCCAGTGAAATTCGCCGGCGTTCCGGCCTGAGCGCCCGAACTTCGAGACGACGGCAAGCGTGCTGCGCCGCAGGATACGCACCTCGTTGTTTTCGCCGTCGGCGTTCACCAGGTACGTTTGCTCCGTCTTGGGCCAAAAATCGAGATCCCAGACCGACCCGCTAGCGAGCGTTGCCGGCAGGTAGCGCGCTTCTTTCACGAACGTTCCGTCTTTGTGGAAGACTTGAATGCGGTCGTTCGTACGGTCGCAAACATACACGAGCCCGTCGTGCGCGATGATCACGCAGTGGACGGGATTACCGAACGTCGGTGAGGGCGAAGCCGCCGGATCGTACTTCGGCGGGCCGTCGTCACGCGGTGGATTGCCGTACGCGCCCCACATGCGCTTGAACGCGCCGGTATCTTTATCCAGCACGATCACACGGTGGTTGCCGTACCCGTCCGCGACGTACATCTCGTGGGTGGGCTCGTCGATCCAGATATCGGCCGGCTGCCCGAACTTCGTCGTATCGCTGCTGTCGGGCGGTCCCGGGTGGCCGAATTGCGCGACGAACTTGCCGTCGAGCGTGAACTTGAGGATCGCGCCGTCGTTCTTCCCGTTGCCGCCGATGTAGACGAAGCCTTCGCGGTCGACCGCGATCCCATGCTCTTGCAACGGCCAGTCGTATCCCTTACCGGGGCCGCCCCACGCGCGCAGCAGATTTCCGGCCGCGTCGAACTCGAGGATCGGCGGCGCGGGCTTGCAGCAAATCGAGAGCGGTGGAACGAGCGCCGCACCGCGTTCGTCGTCGGTGAGCGAGCGCGGTCGCTGATTCACCCAAATGTGGTCCTGATCGTCCACGAAAATGCCGCCGACTTGCCCGATGAGCCAATCGTTCGGGAGTGGTTTCGGCCATGCCGGATCGACGGCAAAGCGCGGAGGCCCCGGTATATGCGGAGCGGTCTGCGCTCGCGGCGCGGTCGTGAGCAAACCCAGCGCGAAGATAAGGAACGCAAACAGGGCGATCGATCGGAACATGCGCAATCCTCCAATACAGACCCGACACTCGAGGAGGCTTGCTTTGGCCCTGAAGGTTTCAAGTGCTCTTTTCACCGACGGCGGCACGCTGCCGAATTCGGCGGTATTCAACGGCTTCGGATTGACCGGCGGCAACATCTCGCCGGATCTCACGTGGAGCCCCGGCCCGGCCGGAACGAAGAGCTACGTCGTCACGTGTTACGACCCCGACGCTCCAACGACGGTCGGGTTCTGGCATTGGCTCGTGATGGACATCCCCGGATCGGTGACGACGCTCCCGGCGGGGGCCGGTTCGCCCGAAAAGACCGCGCCGGGAACCATTCTCGGCCATACGGACTTCGGCTCGATCGGCTACGGCGGTGCGGCGCCGCCGCCCGGGCGCACCCATCATTACCACTTCAACGTCTACGCGCTGGATGTCGATACGCTCGGCCTTGGATCGGGAACGACGGGCGCGATGCTGATGTTCTGCATGAACGGACACATCCTCGATCAGGGCCGGCTCACCGCCGTCTACGCCCGGTGAAGCGCCGTGAGGTGATCGCGGCCTCGCTCGGCGTTGCGGTTGCAAGTCTGCCGCGGACGCTGTATGCGCAAAGCCTGCAACAGTTCCGGGCCGCGGCGACACCGATCGAGGGTGATGCGCTGCTACCGCTGGCACAATCCCAGGGCTATTTTGCGCGCGCCGGAATCGCGCTCGACGTCGAAACGCTCAGTTCGGGCGAAGCGATCGCTGCGGCGATCGTCGGCGGCGACATCATCATCGGCAGCATGAACATGATGTCGCTCGCGGTGGCGCATCAGAACGGCGTCGACATGAAGATCATCTCCGGCGGCCCGATGTACGAAAGCGGTCACGGCGGATCGCAGCTCATGGTCAAGAAAGAGTCGACGATCAACTCCGGGAGTGCGCTGAGCGGCAAGACGCTCGCCGTCAACGTGCTCCGTGGTGCGGCACAAATCTCATCCGAGGCGTGGATCGACAAACACGGCGGCGATTCCAAGAGCATTCAGTGGATCGAGATGCCGTTCTCCGCCATGCAGGCAGCACTCGAGGCCGGCCGCATCGACGCCGCCGAGATCACGCAACCCTACGCGACGACCGCCCTGACGACGTGCCGGTCCATCGGCTCTCCGAACGACGGCATCGCAACACGCTTCCTCAACGGCGCATACGTGGCGTCCGGCTCCTGGATATCCGCACATCCCGACGCGGCCCGTAAAATCAAGTCCGCCTTGATCGCGTGCGCACATTGGTACAACACCGACCCCGGCGCATCCGTTCAAGCCGTGGCGACGCTGACGAAGCAAGACCCGGCCGTGGTTGCAAAATCGGTGCGAACGTTATTCGGCGAAGACGTGACACCGGCGCTCGTTCAACCCGTGATCGACGCCGGAGCCAAATACGGCATCCTCAAACGCGGCTTTCCGGCCACGGAGATCATCGCCCAGATCTAACCTTTTCGACCGTTTGCTCGTCGCGTTTACCGCCGCAATACTTCTGTAGGGCTTGCTGGAAAATCGTATCGGCTGCCCCGCCGGCGAGCGAAAACAGCGTCATCGACGAGCAAAACTTCAGATCGTCCGGGGTGCCGAAGATCTGCGCCAGCGAGGCGTTCTCGATCGCGAGCACGAGGTTCGTGCACTCGGTCAGGCGCCGCCCGAGCACGGGATGCGCGAGGTACGCCTTCGCTTCGTCGAGCGACGTGATGCCGAAGTACTGTGCCGTTTCAGACCGGCCGAGACCACGCAATTGCGGAAAAACGAACCACATCCAATGGGAGCGCTTACGGCCGGCGCGCAGTTCGGATTCAACGCTCGCAAACACTGGATCTTGCGCCTGCGCAAAGCGCGCGAGATCGAATGGGTCCGCGAGCACGAGATCCATCACCGGCTCACCCGAGTATCGTGAAGCGCCCGCCGTCCGTGAACAGGATCACGATCAGCATGGACGAGCAAATCAAGTCGTAGTTCCAACCCAATCCGTCCTTGCCCCAGAAGCCGGTTTTCCAAACGAAGAGCTTCTTCTGCAGCGCACCGAGCATGATGAGCAACAAGCCGATGCAGGCAAGTTGAATCAAGAAGCCGGCGATCACCGAAACCCCGCCGAGCAGCTCGCCGCAGCCGAGAAAAATCGTGAAGCCTTTCGGCATCCCGATTTCTTTGCTTCGTTTGTCGGGGTCTTTCACGTGAGAAAGACCGCTCGAGGCGAAGACCAAACCCACCATGATTCTGAGAAAGACGAGGCCGTAGTCGAGGAACTGCTCGAGGTGAAACATGCTGCTCCTTACCCTTCCGTTCCCGTTGTTTTTTAGACGCGGCGGCGCTGCGTCGTGGCTATTTCGTAAAGTTGGGAGAGCATCTCGACGATTTCTTTGAAATGGCCGCGCGGATCGGTTTGGACGGGGCTCATGTCGCCGACGACGATCGGAAGGCACGCTTCCTCGATCCGTTCGATCATCTTCGCGGCTTGGCCGGCGAGTTCGACGTTAGCGAGGTTCTCGGCCAAGAGTTTCGTCACGCGCGCAACTTCGGCTTGCGCCGCTTGAAGACGAACCTGGCGCTTATCGTAGGCGGCACGTAATTCCGGAATGCCCTTTTCCCGGAAGTGAATCGACTCGACGCGGTATTGTTCGGCGAGCTTCGCCTTGCGGCGCGTGAAAAATGCGTTCGCCTGATCCTGCGTGCGCAGTTTGCTCTTTTCGCGTTCTTCGTCCGGCGTCAACGGCGCCGACGATATGCGAGCGCGCATTTCTTCATCCAGCTTGATGATTTGATCTTTGAAGGGCGGCTCTTCTTCGACCGGCGGCAAGGCCATGCGCTGCAGATTGAGCGTTTTGGTCACTTCATTTTCAGCCGAGCGCGCCTGCGAGAGTGCGTTGCGCAGGGTATCCGCCCAGCCCGAATCGCCGAGACGTTTGTTCGCGACGTCCGCGGTAAAGTCGACCGAGAGCCCGCAGCCGATGGTCGCCAGAGCCTTGATGACCCATTTCTCTTTTTCGCCCATGAAGATCGCGGTAAGCCGCACCTTCGACCCGACGCCGGGCAGCGGTTCGAACTCGTCGACCGCGGTGAGCATGCGCTCCCCGGTATCGACGGCAACAACGATCCGGCCGGACGACAACCGGTATGCCAGGCACAGCGTTCCTTCGTACCGCGTGTCCGAACCGTGGACCGGTACGAGAACGTCCTGATACCCGCGTGCCCACGCAGCCTTCCACAGGACATCCTTGGTCTTTGCGGGGTCTTCCCGATGCCTGGCGATGTCGTCCAGGATCAGTTGAACCCCGCGATCCAGGAACTTCACCTCGTGCATTGCGGAGCGTTTTCGCCGTTTGGCGCCTGCGCTCTTCGCCCGGAGCGGCGCAGCCTCTGTTAATTCACTGCGAAGGCCTGGCCGGCGAGGCGAGGAGTTGGGGCGCGATGAGGTCCTTGGCCGGAAACGAGGCTTTCAAAAGGCCGTATTTTGCCGAGACGTCGATGAGGGGTTGAAGCAGGGCCGGGTCGATGCGTTCCGGATAATACGCGCGTTTTTGATTCGGATTCATCGATTGTTTCGAGTAGGCTTCGAGGATTTTGGCCGAGGCATCATGGTTCTTGTTGGCCCACGCGCCGGCTTCGGCCATCGCGTCGGCAAAGCGGCGCACGATGCCGGCGTGCGTCGCGGCGTAGTCTTGCATGCAGAACCAGCCGCCGCCGACCCACTCTTCGCCGATCGCATCGTTGACCGTAGCGACGATGCGACCGCCGTTGGCGAGGATCAGCGACTGCGCCGGCTCTTCCGCGACGACGGCATCGACGCGGCCAGCGCGCCGCCCATGTCCGCGTAGGGAATTTCGATAAACTTTACCGCGTCGGCGGGCAAGCCGTTCTGGTCGAGCCACGCCCACATGGCCATTTCGCTCACGCCCTTCAGGCTCGTTACCGCGACGGTCTTCCCGGCGAGATCTTTGGCCGTGTGCAACGGCGAGGATTGAAGTGCGATGAGCGAGCCGGTGGCTTGTTTGGATGAGTACGCGGCTCCGGGTGCGACCATCACGAACGGGATGCCGCGCTCGCGCGCGTTGGCGATCGTGATAACGGCGGCCGTGCCGAAATCCAGCGATCCGCCGATCACGGCCGCCGCGGTGGCCGGACCATTCGTCATTACCACCAGCTCGACGTCGAGGTTCCGCTTGCGAAAGAAACCCTGCGCCAACGCGTACAGCGGGGCGCCGTCGAGGTCGATCGGGACGGCGGCAACCCGGATTTTCGCCGGCGTTTGGGCGCCCGCGCCGCGCTCGAATACACGCTCCGCACCGGCGGCAGCCACGGCGAGGATGAGCGCGCGTCGAGAGAGCTTCAGCACGCCCCCGACTTGCGTCCACTAGGAGTAATTCCTGCGCTAGGCGGACTACCGTTGATGATGCATCCCATCTCGCGGAGATCCAGCATCCTGGCCCTGGGAGCGGCCCTCGGCGGCGCGATGATCGAGCCGGCGCGCGCCGATGCGATTCCGCTGCGCGTCGGCATCATTCCGATCGCGACGAACGCACCGTTTTATGCCGCCGACAAGTTCGGCTATTTCGCCGCCGAAAATCTCGCGGTCACCGGGCAAGTCATCCGCGGCGGTGCGGCCGCGATTCCGGCCATGCTCAGCGGCTCGACCGACATCGTGTTCACCAACTCGACCAGCGTCGTTGAAGCGATTGCGCGCGGCATCGACTTGCGCTTGATCCTCGAAGGGACGATCGCGTCGAATAAGCCGCCGGATTCCGGTGCCATCCTCAGACGCAAAGGCGATGCGTTACACACCGGCAAGGATCTCGAAGGCAAAGTCGTCGCCGTGAACACGCTGCGCGACGTGATCTGGATGGTCGTGATGGCGTGGATCAGCGCGACCGGCGGCGATCCCGCGAAAGTGCAGATCGTCGAATTGGCGCTGCCCACGATGCCCGACGCGATCAAGAACAAACGCGTCGACGCCGCGTTGATCATCGACCCGGCGCTGACCGTCGCCCTCGACGATCCGGCCCTCGAACTGCTCGCATGGCCGATGAGCACGGCGTACGCCGGCGGCCCGATGGCGTTTTTCGCCGTAACGGGTGCGTTGACGCAGACACGGCCCAACGATATCCGCGCGTTCGTGCGCGCGTACAAACGCGGCGCGGCGTGGACGGCTGCGAATCAGGGCAAACAGCCGTACTACGATCTCGTGGCGGAGTTCTCGGGATTGAATCCCGACCTGGTGCGGCGTATGAAGCCCGTTGCGGTGCAAGCGGACATCGTGCCCGCCTCGCTGCCGCGTCTGACGTCGATGATGCGGCAGACCGGCTTGCTCGATACGAACGTCGATCTGCGCACGAAGGTCTTTACCTAAAGCGCGCTCTTTATTGCATGAGGTCCGGGGGGATCGTTTCACCGAAGAGATGAGCGCCCCAGTGCCGGCCGTGCATTTCGTGCTGGTTCGTGATGTGCTGGCGCGCCGAGGTGAGGTCCGCGAACGTGCGCCCGAAGCGGTATTGCGTTGCGATGCCGGATGCGCCCGCTGCTTGAAGCATCCGCGCGCCGAGCGCGCGGCAGCGCTCGGAAACGTTCGCCATCTGAAACTTGTACTTCAGGCGCTCGTCGTCGGGCGGAACCGCGCCGCGCTCGGCATAGGCCGTGAGATTGGCGACGTTGCGGTGGGCGATCGCCGTGAGCTCGTCGATCGCATTTTCCGCCTCGCCGGCGACGAGTTGCGCATCGGGGTCGGTGACCATCGTTCGGGCACCCGACCGTACCCGCTGCTGCGCGTACGCGAGAAACTCATCGAGCATCCCGCGCAATCCGCCGATCGGTCCGTACGCGACGCCGCCGCCGAACACCTGACCGAAGGGAATGCGGTAGAGCGGCGCCGGGTTGACGGCCTGCCCCGGCCCGGTGCAGCTGAGGTTCTCTTCCATGCGCCGCATACGATGGTGCGGAACGAACGCGTCGGTCACGACGATGTCGTTGCTGCCGGTTCCCTTGAGACCGAACGTGTACCACGTGTCGTCGATCCGGTAGTCGGATTTCGGCACCAGCAGAATGGTCCAACCGGCGCGCGGTCGGCCCGCTTGCGCGCCCTCCGGCCGCACGATCGCGCCAAGGAACGCCCAGTCGCAGTGCGCCGAGCCGCTCGCGTATCGCCAGCGTCCGCTGATCCGGACGCCGCCCTCGACGGGCGTGACGTCGCCGGCCGGCGCCAACGAGAGCCCGACGAGCGTCGATGAATCCTCGGACCAGACGTCGGCCGCGGCGCGATCGTCGAGCAACGCAACGACCCACGGTGCGATGCCGAGCACGCCGTAGACCCAAGCTGTCGACATGTCGCCTTCCGCGAGCGTGATCAGCGTGTCATAGAACGTTTGCAAATCGAGTTCGAGACCGCCCCAGCGCTTCGGCTGCAGCGCGCGAAAAAGCCCGGCAGCCTTCATCTCGGCGATCGTTTCGTTCGGAATGCGGCGATCGCTGTCGGCACGAGGGCCGCGCTCGATGAGGCGCGGCACGAGGAGCCGGGCACTCTCCAAAAGCGTCATGACGACGGATGCTTCACGCCGTCGAGCAATGTCATCTGCTGCGGACGTTCGCGCTCGCGTTCGCGTGTTCGTTCGGATTCGTGCACTCTCGTACTCCATCGGACGGTACCGCGTTGATTATCGTCGAAACGCCGCTCCATGGACAACGCCGAAGCCTCGCCCGTGATCGACTTCCACGCGCACTACATGGTCGAGGATGTCCTCGAGCAGTGCCACCAACACTCGCCGGCGACCGGCTTCGGCGCGCATCCGGCTTCGCCTGGAATCGTGCGTAACTTCGCCAACATGCAAGATCCCGAGCGCATCATCGAAGACATGGACCGCATGGGCATCACCAAAATGGTGCTCTCGTCGACGACCGTTCTCTCGCCGACCTCATGGGCGGAACCCGCGGTCGAGAACGCCTTCACCCGCCGTCTCAACGATGTCGCCGCCGACTGGGCCACGCGTTATCCGAATCGCATCATCGGAAGTTTCGTGCTGCCGCTGCAAGATATGCAACTCGCGCTCGAGGAGTTCACGCGCGCCGTCGACGATCTCGGCCTGCGCGTGGTGAACCTCTCCTCGAACGTGCGCGGGAGTTACCTGGGCGATCCGGCGTGGGCCCCGTTCTGGGAGGCCGTGCAGGACCGCGACGTGGCCGTGTTCATGCATCCGGAAGGCCCGAAATGCGACTGGTTCCAGCGCTATGGATTTTGGAATTCGCTCGGCGTCTCGTTCGAAGAGGCGAAGTTTCTCGCATCGATGATCTTCGACGGCATGCTCGATCGTTTTCCGCATCTGAAGATCGTCGTGACGCACGCCGGCGGCTACTTCCCGCACTACATGGGCCGCCTCGACAAGAACGCCAAGAACATGCCGGGGAACATGAAGAACATGTCCCGTCTTCCGAGCGAGTATCTGAAGAACTTCTACTACGACACCTGCGTGTACGATCCGGGGGTGCTCAGCTCGGTGCTGAAGATACTCGGGCCGGAGCGGCTGACGCTGGGTTCAGACTACGCCGTGGGCGAGACCGACCCGGTCGGCTTCATACAGCGCTGTCCCGATCTCAGCGAATCGGAGAAGCGCATGATCCTCGGCGAAACAGCCCAGGGCATTCTCGCGCTTTAAATCAGTTCGCGCTCGATGGGTTCGCGGTCGTAGGTCTCGGGGGCGATCGCACGTTCGAATGCCGTTTTGATCGCCTCGCGCAAGGCCTCGAACTCCGGCCGCTCCGCGGTCGAGCTCTGGCTGAGCATTTCGATCGACGTCAGAAGACGCTGCGCGAGCGGTCGCGCGAGTTGCACGTTGATGGTGTTGGTGTCGCTCGGCACGGTTTCCATGGTCTCCACCCCTTACCACCGAGTTCGCATTGGGAAACAGGCCTTCTCGTAAACCTGCCCAAGTTTGCGGCCGCCGCTAGCTTGCGAAGCCGTCGTAGATGAGGGACTTCCCGTCGACGGTGGTTTTGGTGATGCCGTACCGCTGGGTGAGCGTTAGGATCGGATCGAGAAGACTCGCCTGCAGCCGGGTACCGAAGTAGGCGCGGTTCATCGTCGCCGCCACCTCCGGCGATACTTTGGTCAGGGTTACGAGCATCGGAGCGGATTGCTCGTGATGCGAATTCGCCCAGCGAGCACTCTGGCCGATTGCGACCGCAAAGCGGTGGGCGATGGCAGTGTTTTGGCTTAGCCACGGTTTCGACGCGAACCAGACGCTGATGAAGAACGACGGAGCGATGGCTTCGAGCGTATTCGCGAGCAGCCGCGTCGAAGCGCGGGCGGCCGTGAGCGCCGGTTCCGCGATCACCGCGGCGTCGACGCGTCCGGCCTGCAAAGCCGCGGCCATGGACGGAAACGGTATTTCGAGATATCTCAGGGTCGAGGCGTCGCCGCCGTTCTTCTGCACCCATGTGTCGACCGAGATCTGGGGCAGGCCGCGCAAATTGTCGATCCCCACGCTCTTACCGTTGAGGTCGCGTGCCGTCTGCAGCGTCGACGACGTTGCAACGCGCAACTCCGCAGGTGGCGCCTTCGCATTGAAGAGCGCACCCGGCGCGATCAGATAGAAAGGAATGCCGTTTTCGCGCGCGGCGGCGATCTGACCGACCGACCCGCAGCCGATATCCAGCGCACCGCTCGCAACCCCGGCGCCCACCGTGCCGGCATTGGCCAGCACCGTTACCTGCACCGCGAGACCGTTCTGCTGGAAGATCCCGACTTGATCGGCAAAATTTGCCTGCGCGTACGTATCCGTCGCGACGACTCCGACCCGCAACGGCGTCGTCTGGGCGCGAGCGGGCAGCGCGCCGGCCGCTAGCGGTAACAACGCCGCGGAAGCGATAATTTCGCGTCGCGTCGGCACCGTTTAGCCCGCGAACCCCGGGTAGATCAGGGTTCGCGCCGGGATCGCCGCGGAGATCATGTTGTTCTTCGCGGCAATCTCGATCAGCGGATCGATCAGGGCCGCGTCGAGTTTCGTACCGAAGCGGCTGCGCGTCATGTTCACGATCACCTCGTGCGGCATCTTCGAGGCCTTTTCCAAAGCCGCGGCGGTTTCGGTGTGATGCGCGTTGGCCCACGTCGACGTCTGCACCACCGCACGCGCAAGACGATGCGCGAGAGCCAGGTTGGCCGCCATCCACGTTTCGGTGGTGAACCAAACGCAAATGAACCAGGATGGACCGATCGTGGAATTTGTATCTGCCAAAACGCGGCACGTTGCGCGCGCTGCACTCTGCGCCGGTTCGGCGATGAGGCCTGCATCGAGCCGGCCGGCATCCAACGCGGCCGGCATCGCGGAAAACGGCATCTCGACGAACTTCACCGATGCCGGGTCGACGCCGTTCTTCTTGAACCACTCGACCGCACCGAATTGCGTGAAACTCGTGAGGTTGTCGACGCCGACCGTCTTGCCGATGAGATCGTGGGCGCCACGAACCGGTGAATTCTTCGGGACCATGAGCAGCGAGGATGGGGCATCGGCCGCGTAGAGCCCGCCGGGGGCAAAAAACGTGAACGGCAGCCCCTTCTCTTTCGCGCCTGCGAGTTGGCTCGGGCTACCGAGGCCGACATCGATCGAACCACCCACTACCGCAGCGGCGATAGCGCCCGAATTCGCGAGGTCGACGACCTGCAGATCGATACCCGCATCGCGGAAGATTCCCGCCGCGTAGCCATAGTAAGGCTGACCGTAGCCGTCGACGGGAACGGACCCGCAACGAATGGTGGTCAAGGCTTGGGCGCGGGAACGCGATGGGGCAAGCAGAGCGCTGCTAGCGGCCAACCCTCCGAGAAACAAGCGACGTGAGCTCACTGCGTCCACCTCCGGTATCGGATCAATGCGCCCCCGCGCTCGCAGCGTCCCGCTCCAATCGCGATTCGATCGCTCGAAAAACGCGTAACGCCGCCTGCATATCCGCGCGGCTCACATCGGTGTATGCATCGAGGCTGACGCGCTCGATTTCATCCAGCACCGGCTTCTTCAGTCGCGCGCCCTTCGCGGTGAGCGATACGAGCCGCTTGCGCCGGTCCGCGTCGTCAACGCGGACGGTGACCAGACCCTGCGCGCTCATCAAGTTGATCGACTTCAGCGTCGAAGGCTCCGTGATGTTCACGCGCCATGCCAGCTCGCGCACCGTGGAGCCCTGCTCTTCCCAGAGTTCGCGCATGAGGTGATACTGGCTGACGCTCAACCCGAACGTGCTGAGGCTGCGGCTGATGGCGCGGTCGAGCCGCCGCGACGTCGCGCGCAGCAAGTAGCCGAAACTCGACCGCGGCTTCGCGCTGAACGGCCGTACCGTACCTTGCGCCCGGGCTTCACGTTGCATGGGTGCCTCCGTTCGGGGAAAGGGGTTTCTACGCCCACGAAATATTGTATGCCTGGCTATATATTGAGGAGATCCGCCATGCTTTCACAGGCCGAGAACGAGCTGCTCACCCGGGTCGAAGGCAACGCGCCGATGGGACAGATGTTCCGCCGCTATTGGCTGCCGATGGTGCTCAGCGAAGAGATCGAGCCCGACGGAGCACCGGCCGCGATCCGGGTCCTCGGCCAGGAGCTCGTTGCCTTCCGCGATACGCAGGGCCGCGTCGGCGTACTCAACGCCGGCTGCCCGCACCGCCTTTCATCGCTCGTGCTCGGGCGCAACGAAGAGTGCGGGATTCGCTGCGTCTATCACGGCTGGAAGTTCGACGTCGACGGCAATTGCATGGACATGCCGACGGAGCCCGACGACCGCGGATTCAAAGATCGCCTCAAGGCAGTGGCCTATCCGACGCGGGAAGCCGGCGGCATGGTGTGGGCGTACCTCGGGCCGCGCGAACTCGAGCCGCCCTTTCCGGCCTTCCCGTGGACGGCTTATCCGAGCAACCAGGTCGGCGTAGCAAAGTCCGGTTACCGTTCGAACTACTTGCAAGCGATCGAAGGCGCGATCGACTCCGCTCACTCCTGGTATCTGCACAGCGGCAGTTCGCGCGATTGGGACAAGCGCTTCGAGGTGTCGAGCGACGCCTCGCCGCGGCTCGAAGCCGAGGATACGCCATACGGTTTCCGTTACGCCGCGATCCGTGTGCCCAACGCCGATCCCGAAACGACCAAGTACGCGCGCGTCACGATCTTCAACGTGCCGTCGAGTTCGACGATTCCACCGCCGCTCGATCCGAATCTTCCGGCGCACACCTCGATCTTCGTGCCGATGGATGACGAGAACACGATGCTCTTCGACGTCTACCACAGCCAAAACGGCACCCCGGTCGATCCGCTCGCGCTGCGCCGCCGGCTCAAAGTCGAGCCCGGCGTCGACCTGGATGAGGATTGGTTCTTCCGCGGCGGGCGCAAGAACCGCTGGAACCAGGACCGCGCCGCAATGAAAACCGGCAGCTACACCGGCATTGCCGGTTTCCAGAATCAAGATACCGCGGCCGTGGATTCGATGGGCGCGATATCCGATCGCACGCAGGAGCATCTCGGTCAATCCGACGTTGCGATCATCCGCATGCGGCGCCGCATGGCGGAGGCCGTCAAAGGGTTCCAAGCCGGCGGCACGCCGCCCGGACTCGACGGCTCGACCGACTATTCGTCGATCCGCAGCGCGCAGGGTGTCATCCCGAAAGACATGCCCTGGCAACGCATCCTCGACCTAGCAACAACCTCACGATAACGGAGCGCGCCTTTCTCGTCATTCCGAGCGGAGCGCCGCAGGGCGCGTAGTCGCGGAACGCGAGACAATCTTCAGCGCTAGTCGGGGCAACTCCACACGCGTGCGCAGTATGCAATATGCTCGCACGTCGCTGCCTCTTCTACGCGCCGGAGACGCGACCAAACTTACGCGTTCGCGGAGTCGCCCTGGCCGTCGTGCGCGATCGTGGCGCGCCCCTCGACTGCGCGCCCTACGGCGCTCCGCTCGGGATGACACATGGAAAAACGGCGCTACGCCGGGCAGGGAGACCCACGAACTGGCAGCCGAGATGGCGCGCGCCTCGGTACGACGAGGAAACCGCAGTCCGCGAAGCGGCACGGCAAGCTGACGGCGATCGATGCCGGCCAAGTCGCGGCCGAGGCAACTGCCGCGGCCCTCGCTATCCGGAAGCGCGCGTGAGGTAGTCCGTCACCAGAGCATTGAACTGCTCGGGGTGTTCCCACTGCGGCCAGTGACCGGAATCCTCGATCACGGCCCACTGGGCATCACGCATATAGGTCATGGCTTTTTGGGCCGTCGCGAGTTGTTGCGAGGGGTTGTGATCGGTCCAGAGCACGAGCGTCGGTACGGGAATGCGCGCGAGGTTCTCCGGCGTCAAGTCGTACTCGCTCTGACCGATCATCGACTCGGGTCCGGCTTTTCCGGCGGCTTGCTGATAGAGCGCCCAGCGTAAATCGATCAGCTCCTCGGTGATGTCGCGCTCCGGTTTGTGAAAGAGCCATTTCAGCCGCTCGTGCACGTTCGCTCGCGACGGCTGCGCGACGAACTGTTGCGTGAGCCGCCGCAGCTCGTTGAGCCCCACCTGCGTCTTACGCTTCGTTTCATCGTCGATCGGTACGTTCAAGTGCGCGCCCACGGCATAGATCAGCTTCCCCACCCGATCGGGATGATCGATCGCCGTCCAGGCGGCGATCCAACCGCCGAGCGATTCGCCGATGAGATGCGCGCGCTCGATCCCGGCCGCATCCATGTAGTCGATCAAGTGCGTGACGAACGCGTCTTTGCTGAACGGCATCGTCCCGGTATCCGTCAAGCCATGCCCGTAATAGTCGATGGCCCGGGCATCGAAGGTTCGCCCGAGCGGCACGACGTTCCGGGCGAACGCTTCGGCGTGGCCGCCGATCCCGTGCAGCATGATGAGCGGCATGCCGGTACCGGCCTGGAGGCTGCGCGTGCGGACGCCGGCGGCGCTGTAGTACCGCACCTCCGCGCCCAGCAATTCGAGCCAGAGCGTGGGATGCCCGGCGTTCACAGCGCTTCTCCGGCGGCGCCGCTCACCGCTTGCCACCAATCGCGTTGGGCATCCCAGCGCACCACGAACACGGACTGTTCGGTCAGCCCGCGTTGCGGCACCGCGGTGAAATCGTAGCGTCCCATCACGCCGGCGAACCCGCGCAAGCCCGCAAGGTAGGCGCGCAGTTGCTGCGCCGTGATGCCGGTTCCGAACTTCTTCACGGCCGAAACGACCAGCATCGCCGCGTCCCACGTATTCGCCGGAACGGCGTCGGGCTTCACGTTTTCCGCCGTGAGCGTCTTCGTGAAGAGCTGCGCGGCGTCGCGCACGCCGCGATCGCGAACCGCTTCGGGAACGATCTCCGGCTGGTCGGGGAAGAGCAGGTTGTTGGGCACGAATGCCGCGTACTGCTTCATCTGCGCGTAGGTCGAATTGCCGTTCGACGTAAACACGGGCAGGTCGAGCCCGGAATCACCGAAGGCTCGCAGCGCGGTTGCCAGCGGCGTGCCGACAGTGAGGATCAAGAGCGCTTGCGGATTGGCGGCCTTGATACGCGCCATCTGCGCGCTGACGCTTACGTCCGGGGGAGCGAAGTGCTCCCGCGCGACGATCGTCATGTCGCGATACTCGGGGCGCGCCAGCGTGTCGTCGACGCCGTGTTCCTGATCCTGGCCGCTCGCGTCGGTCGAGGCGAGGATCGCCAGCCGCTGCAAACCGCGCCGGTGGAAATAACGGATGCCGACGGCCATCGTCACGTCGGAGGCCACGTTCGCCGAGAACACGTAGCTGCCCGCGGCCGGATGCACGCCCGGCGTGAGGCAATACAACACCGGGCCGTCCTTCACCAGCGGTATGATCGCACCGCAATCTTGCACCGACGAGGCAAAGAAGACCGGCACGCCCTTCGCCATCAAGGCGTTTGCGATCTGCACGCTGTTCTGCGGACTCGACGCATCGTCGGTGACCACGAACTTGATCGGCCGCCCGTTCACGCCGCCGCTCGCGTTCACGACGTGTTCCACTCCGGCGAGCCCGGCCTCGGATCCCTTACCGACGAACGCATAGGTTCCGGTCAACGGCAAGATCACGTTGATCTCGTAGGGGTCGACGGCAACAGCCGCACGCGGCACGAGGCCGGCAAGCGCGAACAGCGCGCAAACCACGACTCGCAGGCACGATGACATCATGGCGATACCTCCTCGAGCAATCTCCCGGCCGGTTCGATCGCAAAGAGCAAAACGATACACGCGCCGGCGATGCTGGCGCCGGCAAACAGATAGAAAATCGTGACCGCGCTGTGGGTGACCGCTAAGATCGCACCGATCAACAGCGGCGTGAACAGCGATGCGAGCCGGCCCCAAGCGCTCGCGTATGCGGCGCCCATCGAGCGCATCCGCGTCGGGTAGATCTCGGGGGTGTATACCCATAGCAATTGGTCGACCATACCCGCACCCATCGATCCGAGCGCAGCCATGACCATCACGAGTTCGGCCGACGCGCCGGCAATCGCCGAGACGGCGAGCAAGCCGGCAGCGGATAACGAGAAACCTAGTACGGCCATCGTGCGGCGCCCCAAACGGTCGATCAAGAACGGCGTGACGAAGGCTTGCGCGCAGGTCGCCGCATTGGCCACGGCCGCGTATCGCAGCGATTTCTCGACCGAAAGATGATAGACGGTGCGAAAGATCGACGGCATCCACGAGATGAGACCGTACGTGGTGAAGAGCGCGATGGCCCAGAGGCACCACACCGTAAACGTTCGCCCGCGATAGATTCCGCCGAAGAGGTCGGCGAACTTCGCCGGTTCGTCCGGAACGTACACCGCTAAGCCCGCGGTGCTCACGGGCGGAACGTTCGCACCGTAGACCCGGCGTTCGATCGCGGTCATCGCGGCGTCGGCTTGGTCGAAATGATTGCGGCGCGCGAGCCAGCGCGGCGACTCGGGCACGTCACGCGCAATGAACACCAACAGGACGATCGGAAACGCGCCGAGATAGAACATCCACGGCCAGCCGAGATGCGGAATGATCCAGATGCTGCCGTACGACGCCGCGAAGAATGCGAACGCCACGATGTTCACGTAGAGCAGAACGAAGCGCCCGCGCCGATGGGCCTTGGCCAGCTCGTTGATGTAGATCGCGGCGATCGGCACCTCGCCTCCGAGCCCCACGCCCTGCAGAAACCGGAAGACGAGCAATGCGTCGTAGCTCCGCGCAAAGCCGCACGCGACGCCGAACACGGACAGCGTGATCACCGCTGCCTTGAGCGTGCCCAATCGCCCGAAGCGCTCGCCGGCCCAGCCGAAGATCCCGGCACCCACGAATTGGCCGGCGAAACCGACCGCCAGCAGCGCACCGATATCTTGCGGCGTGAGATGCCACAATTCGACGAACGTCGGCATCACGAAGGCGATGACGACGATGTCGTAGGCCGTGAAGAACGTGCACCCGCCGAACAAGAACCGCAGTTCGTTGTGCCAGCGCGAAATCGGCAAGCGCTCGATCCGCGCGATGATCTCGGCCGGGCTGATGCTGCTCACCAGCCGGCGAGCCGCGCGGGGTTTTGCACGAGCACCGCTTCCCGCGCGGCCTCATCAGGCAAGTATCCGTACAACAAGCCGATCAGATCCGCATCGTCGGGTACCGCGCGGCGCGGGTTTCCTGAGTACGAATAGAGCACGTGCGGGAAGTCGCTGCCCCACACGGTGCGATCGGGAGCCGCCGCAAAGTAGGCCTGCCCAAACGGCAGCGCGGCCTGCCACGGTGGCGCCGTCGGACCATCCGGCCCCGTATCGCCGTTCGAAAGCTGGATCCAGAGATGGTCGTGCTCTAGCAGGCGCAAGACGAGCTGGTGCCCGGGTTGATCGAGCCCGAGCGAAAAGTCGATCTTGCACATGTGATCGAGCAGAATCGGCAGCGGTGCGCGAATGAGTTCCGGCGCGACGTCGGCAAGCTCGTTGCCGCTTGCGAAGACTTTCGCAAACCACCCCAGGGCGGCGATCCGCTCGAGCGTGCGGCGAAAGCCGGTGAGATCCGGCACCATTCCGATTTTCGGCATGAAGTGAAAGCGCGCGCCGCGCACGCCCGCACCGTGCAGGCGTTCGAGTTCCGCGTCGCTCGTCGTTTGGTCGACCAGCGCGACGCCGCGGTACCGGGTGCTGCCGATGGCCGCGAGGCTGTCGACGAGCAGCGAGTTATCGGTCGTGTAGATCGTGGGATGAACGAGCAGGCCGCGATCGATGCCGATGCGAGCGTGCATGGCGAGCGCCTCGCTCAAGCCCGAGGTGGGCAACGCGTAGAGCGGGTTTTCGTGCCGCACCGGATACGCGTCCGGTTTTCCAAAAACGTGGAAGTGACAATCGCAACTTCCGGGCGGCGCCACCCGCCCTTCCGTTACGGCTGCCAATCGCCGTACGGGCGCTTTTGCATGTCGTCATATCCAGGAGTGCCCGCCGCGCGCGGGACCGCTTGGGAGAGCAACTGGTCGACGTTGCGGCCGGCGGCGGTCTTCGGTAAGAGGACGTAGTTTTGCGTCTCTTTGTAGAGGTAGCGGTGAATGTTCTTGAATCCGAGCGTGCGCAGCGCCGGATCCGTCGCCCCCTCGGCGTTGATGTAGCCGTCGATCGTTCCGTCATGCACCTTGGTCAGGCTATCTTCGGGGCCGGCGCTCTGACGCAGCGACAACCCCAGCACCCCTTCGTTGCGGCGGTCGCCCTCGATCGTATACTGAGCGATCTTCGTGAGATCGAGCGGCCGCGCGGTGTTGGTGTAGAGGACGTAGTATGCCTTCGTGACCGGTGCCGCGGACAGAACGTACGGCTTGTCGTCCATCGGCGATTTCGGATACGGCACG
>Ga0182030_10000608_pt1 | contig 68744 bp, 61 predicted proteins | sample 812S3MmetaG_FD_121299 | JGI IMG/M metagenome (GOLD analysis project Ga0182030, IMG submission 121299) | Permafrost microbial communities from Stordalen Mire, Sweden - 812S3M metaG (Illumina Assembly) | ecosystem: Environmental > Terrestrial > Soil > Wetlands > Permafrost | place: Sweden...
CAGCTTCCTTCAGATTCGTGGTCGCCCACGACACCCTTGCTCTTGGCTAAGGCTCCCTACTGTAAAGCGCCTTCGGGACTCGCACCCTAGAGCTGATACACATGCATGGCGCACCATAAAAAAGCCCCGCCTAAGCGGGGCTGCACTAATCAAATACCATTAACCATTAAACCTTATCCTATGAAAAAACAAAGATAGGGTGTTCACATTGAAAGAGAGGCAGTAAAGCTTGATTTTTTTTACCCAGTTACCATTAAATTGATTCAGATCAAGCCAAAAACGTAGAGGTAATCCTTTAGAGGTACTTGTGCAACTTCTAAGAGCTAAAACGTTATAGTAAATAAGGAGATTCCCTGAGCATGGCACACCTCACCAACTAGCCTTAAAGCCTTTTTGGTAATCATCGAACGAAGTCGTCCGATACGCCCCCTCGCCAAAATATTTGACCAATAACTCCAATTCCTTGGGTTCCAGGAAGCCTGGTATGGCCTGCGGCTCTTGGCCGGGCGCTATGATGATAGTAGTCGGAAATTCCAGCCGGCCATGCGTCAGGTACATCGCAAATTCATTCGACCGGTACTGTGGATTGAATTGATAGGTTCGCCCCCCCCAGGCAATAGCCGCATGCGTCTCCGCATCGACCCTCACCGGGTAAAATTTATCCTGTAAATATTCAGCCACCTTCTTGTTCGAATAAGTCCTCTTATCCATCTGACGGCACCACCCGCACCAGGTCGTATACAGATCGATCAGCACCGGCCGCTGTTCCTGTTGCAGTTTACCCGCAGCCTCTTCCACGCTCATCCACGAAATCGAATTCACAGCAATCGAGTTCGCAAAATGCGAACTTCCCGCCCCCCCCTCGCCGGCCCCATCGTCAGCCGTCGCCCGACCCGCCATCACATCATCCTTCTCCGGCTTGCGACCGCTCAGGCATACCAGCAGCACCGCCGCCAGTAACAATCCCGGCCACACAAACGGAGTTTTGGAGTACTTTCGCTGCTGCATCATCTAAAATTAACGAATTAACATGCATAAAATTGTCGTTGCCATTACCGGTGCCAGCGGTTCCATCTATGCCCGGCTGCTGCTGGATAAATTGGCTGCAATTCACCAGCAATGGGAGGCCGTCAGCGTAGTCATGACGGAAAACGCCAAAGAAGTCTGGCGGACCGAACTCGCCAACGAATCGTTCACAGCTTATTCATTCCCTTTCTTCTCCCAGCAGGACTTCCATGCTCCCTTTGCGTCAGGATCAGGGAAGTACAATACCATGATCATCGTTCCCTGTTCAATGGGCACTCTCGGCCGTATCGCAGGCGGTATTTCTTCCGACCTGATCACCAGAGCCGCAGATGTCATCCTGAAAGAAAGAAGGAAATTGATTTGTGTCGTAAGGGATACCCCGTATAATCTGGTGCATATCCGCAATATGGAGACGATAACGCTGGCAGGAGGCATTATCTGCCCTGCCACTCCATCCTTTTACAGCCGGCCCGCCACTATCGAAGAGGTGGCCGCTACTGTCGTCGACCGGGTGCTGGACCTCGCCGGACTCGATAACCCGACCTTTCGCTGGGGCAGCGATCCTGAATGATCCGCCTGACCCCGGCCGCCGCACCTCTCGTCGAGCCCCTCCGGGTCGCCTGCAGGCCGCCCGCCGTTCACCCAAAGCCCCTAATTCCTCAGATCCACCTCTTCCGCACCGGGATACTTCGCCTTATCATACGCGACTTGCACATCGGTGAGCATCGCATTGCCATTAAATTTGCTGGTGTCCAACGTATAGTGGTTGCCACCCTTGTCAAACCATTTGATGCTGACCAGCGTATGCGTCACCTTGTCAATATACAGCAGGGCCTTAAAAAAAGGCTTGGTCTTGTCCAGCGGGGTCAGTTCGACTTCTTCAACCCTACGCTCACCCAACTTGCCTTCCCCATTGAGCTTGTATAGATAATCCTTGTCGTAAAAATCCGTAAAGAGCTTTTCCGGAGAAATGGTCTGAGTGGCAGGATCGTTTTTGGTAATCGTCACTTCATTGGAAGACTTGTCATACGTCCAGATGTCCTTCCCGTCGCAATAGATCTCCTGGCCGCCGACAACACTGATATGATACCGGTTCCCCTTCAGAAAGATCGTTCCGCTCCGGCTGCCCTGCACTTTGCCCTTGGCATCTTCCACTTTCAGCGTAAAGCCGGCCTGCACAGCCTTGTAAGACTTCAATTTCGTACTCAGGGCATCCAGCACCACTTTAGCATCCGGATCGTTCTTTCCAAGACTGTTATTCTGCGCCTGCGCTCCAAATGAACCACTCACCATCAGCAGGGTAAAAAAGATCGATATTCTTCTGTTCACGTTCATATTTACTTTTTTGTCAGTTCAGGAAGGTTTTCGCTTCAGGAAGGCGCAAAGATATCAGAAAAGAGGCACAGCAGCCCCGCCAAACGCTAATTTTAATCCAATTTTCCCCTTCCCCCTCACGGATTCAGATATTGATGCAAATCCATCTCGGACTTGATCAGCACGTCCCTGGGCTTGCTGCCCATGCCCGGACCAACTACCCCTGCCGCTTCCAGCTGGTCCATCAGCCGCCCCGCGCGGTTATAACCCAGCTTCATCTTGCGCTGGATCAGCGAAGTAGATCCCAATTGGTTCATCACGATCAGCCGGGCCGCCTCTTCGAACAGCGGGTCCCGGTCAGCCAGGTCAAAATTCTTTCCTTCCGTATCCTTCTCGTCGGCATACTCCGGCAATTTGTATGCCTCCGGATAACCCCGTTGACGTGCGATAAACTCAGTGATCCTTTCTACCTCTGGCGTGTCCACAAAAGCGCACTGCAGCCTCGTGATCTCCCCGTTATACGAGATCAGCATATCCCCCTTGCCAATCAGTTGATCCGCGCCCCCGGCGTCAAGGATCGTCCTCGAGTCGATCTTGCTCGATACCTTAAAACCGATACGCGCCGGGAAGTTGGCTTTAATGGTACCAGTGATGATATTGACGGATGGACGCTGGGTGGCGATGATCAGGTGGATGCCTACGGCACGAGCCAATTGGGCGAGCCGGGCGATCGGCATCTCCACTTCTTTACCGGCCGTCATAATCAGGTCGGCAAACTCGTCGATCACTAGTACGATAAAAGGAAGATATTCATGCCCCTTCTGCGGGTTGAGCCTCCGTTTGACGAATTTTTCATTGTATTCCTTAATATTCCTGGCGCTGGCTTCTTTCAGCAGGTCATACCGGATGTCCATTAAGGTACACAGCGCATTCAGCGTGTGGATCACCTTCTTGGTATCGGTGATGATCGACTCCTCCTCCCCCGGCAGCTTGGCCAGAAAATGCTTCTCGATCACCCGGTAAATGCTCAGCTCCACCTTTTTAGGGTCCACCAGCACCAGCTTCAGCTGCGAGGGATGCTTCTTATACAGGAGCGAAACCAGGATCGCATTCAACCCGACCGATTTACCCTGACCCGTGGCCCCGGCCATCAGCAGATGTGGCATCGCCGATAGATCGACGATAAAGTTCTCATTGTCGATCTTCTTGCCGATGGCGATCGGCAAGTTGAAATTACTGTGCTGGAACTTATCGGAAGCCAGCAGGGTACGCATGCTCACTACCGTCTTCTTCACATTCGGTACCTCAATACCTATCGTACCCTTGCCCGGTATGGGCGCAATAATGCGGATCCCCAGCGCCGCCAGGCTCAACGCAATATCGTCTTCCAGGTTCTTGATCCGGGAGATCCTGACCCCCGCAGCCGGCACAATCTCATACAACGTCACCGTAGGACCGACCGTAACGCTGATCTTGGAAATCGTAATATCGTAATTCTTCAGCGTATTGATGATCTGGTTCTTGTTCGCTTCCAGTTCCGAGGCATCCTGCACGATCTTTTCACTGCCATGGGCTTCCAATAGGTCCAGCGTGGGATATTTATAGTCCCGCAAGTCCAGCGTAGGCTCATAATCCGGTAGGTTCTCCGGCAAAAGCGACTCTACAGGCTCTTCAGCCGCCAAAGCCTCCGGTACAACCTTGATCTCCAGTTCAAGATCATTGCGCCTCGGCGGCGTCTTGATCGGCGGGATCACCAGCGGAGCCGCAGGCTCTTCGGCCGGCTCTTCCTCAAAATCGTCGTCATCTTCCCCATCGAATACATCCGCCGGTCCCGCTCCTGACATACCTGCGTGGCCCATTCCGAATGCACCCGCCTGGCCCGCTTTGCCCGGCAACAGATCCTCCTCAGGCTCTCTCTCCGTTACCGTAAATTCAATGCCGGGTTCCTTTTCCACCATAGGTGCAATAGCTACAACACCCCCGTCATCTTTCAGCACATTGCCCTTGCCCTGACTGAACTCCTCGTCGACAAATAGCTTGGCCCCCGCCCCCTTCTTCCCCTTCCCCGCTTTCTCCGGCTCCGCCACTTCCACCGGCTCGGGCACATTCCCCTTTTCCCTGACAGGCAGCTTCGGCATTTTGAATACAGGGTTGAACCGCCAGATAAAATAGGCCAGCCCCGCCACCAACAGCAACGCCGCAGTCCCCAGCCAGCCAAGAAAGCGGGTCAGCCAATCACTCATCATATCCCCCACCGCACCGCCCCAGGGAAAACTACTGCCCCGCGTCACAAAGGCTGCCGCTACTGAAAAGAACAGCAGCCCCGTCAGGACATACCGCAAATTGCGCGCAATCGAAAAAATGCGCCGCGCAAACAACAAGTTGACGCCGACGATAAAAAAGAACGAGGAAAAAAGGTACGAGGCGACCCCAAAACCTTTATAAAAGAATTCGTGCGAGATCAGTGCACCCAGATTACCCAAAAGGTTGGTCACTTTCACATTGGAAGACGGCATCAAAATGGATGCGCCATGAAATACCTTGTCCTGGTCTTCCTTCCAGGTAAAGAGATAGGAAGTAAATGCAACGAACAAAAAGGCCGCCACCAGGAGAAAGACGGCCCCGGTGATCTTATGGGTACGTTCATCCTTGACAATCTCCCTCGCTGTCACCCGGGATTCCTGTTCAGGCTTCAATTTGCCCGCGGCAGGCTTCTGTCCCTTCTTTGACTTCAGTCGGTTTGCCATGTGCACAAAGATAAGCGACCCGTTTTTATAATTATTTACTTTACCTTTAAAAAAACTCCTGTTAAAGGCCATGCCAGGCTTTATGCTAACCCAGCTAATTGTCTATCGGAGAGTAGGTTTGCTCACCCTGCTGTTGTCGGCCTTGTGGACAAATGACCAGGCGCAGGACACCACCCGTCGCCCGCCTTCACTGCCCCCGACATCCCAGCCCCAGCCTCCCGGCCCCCTTCACCGGGAGCCCACCATCGATCTCGCCCGGACAGGTCTGCTGGACAATCTCGCCGACAGCATCGGGCTTTATTTCTACCCCGACAAAAATTTAACCCCCGACCAGCTGCTAACGCTGCCCTTCCGTCCGGGCGCCCGCCATTACGAACACTTCCTTCCCCCCATCCGCATCAACGGCCTGACCATTCTCCGGTTCACGCTGACCAACAGTGCCGATACGCCCGTCAGCGCCTTCTTCTGCCCCGGCTTTCTCATCAATAACATCCGGCTCTACCGGTTGATGCACACCGATACGAGTACCCCCTACATCGGATCCTTTCCTGCCGCGCCTTCGCACAGCGCTCCCGCTTCTGATATCGGCCGTTCCCTCGAACGTCCTCTCCCCGCCGCCCACCAGCCCCTCATCAGCGCCGGCTCGCCAGCCGCCGCTTTCGTCAAACCCGTTCCGCCAATCCTGCCCGATGATCCTGACAGTCTCGGCTACCGGAAGATCACCATGGGACCACACGACACCAGCACCTTTTTTGCCGTCCTTTCTTTCATCAAGGCCACCAGCAACTCCATCAACCCCTCCCTCACCCGGAACACCCTGATCCGCGAGGGGATAATGATCAACCACAAGAACAAAACAATTATCGACATCATCACCAACCTCTTCGCCGGCATCATGCTGATGATGATCTTCTATGCCATCAGTGAATACCTGCAGACAGGCAAGCTCGAATTTCTATATTATATCGGCTATTCCCTCTGCATCAGCCTGCTCTTATTTCTCAAATCGACCCTCCACCAGGTCACCACCTCTTTCAACTTTCTCTTTGAAAGCTTTCTCGATAATATCATTTTTTCCGTCGGCTATATTTTTTACATCATCTTCCACCGAAAATTCCTGAATACAAAAAAGAATTTCCGGGCACTCGACAAATATCTTTTATGGGGCTCCTGGGCCATCACCACGCTGACGGTCCTGTACATCGTTTTCTATTGGCTGTCCCCCGACTTCAGGATCGCCAATACCCTCGAAAGCAGCACCAAGATCCTGCTGCTCATCATCTCTTTGGTCTTCATCGTTAAAGGGCTGACCTATCGCGACCGGCTCATGAACTATATCGTCATGGGCAATATCTCCCTGTGTCTCTTGTCCGCCCTGTCCCAGGTCATGATCTCCACAAACCTTAAGCTGTTCAGCGGTGTTACCGTCCTGAACCTGGCCCTTTTCTATTATGAAGCAGGCATCACCATCGAATTGCTCTTCTTCCTGTTTGCCCTCACGTACAAGAATAAGATGGAAATCATATCCAGCATCCAGAAGGAAGAAAAGCTCAAGCTGGAAGGCGAACGAAAAGAGATGGAAAAGCAGGTAGCCGTGCTCGCCGCCAAACAGGACGAACGCAACAGGATCTCCGTCGATATGCACGACGAACTCGGGTCCGGGGTAACTGCCATCCGGTTGATGAGCGAGATCGTCAAAAGCAAAATGAAAGACGAAACCCTGCCCGAGATAGAAAAGATCTCCCATTCCGCCAATGAGCTGCTCAATAAAATGAATACCATCATCTGGACCATGACCAGCTCCAACGATACGGTGGAGAACATGATAGCCTACATCCGGTCCTATGCCGTCGAATTTTTCGAGAACACCTCCATCGACTGCGTCTTCCACATGCCCGCCATCATTCCTTCTCAAGAGATCAGCGGCGAGAAACGCCGTAATATCTTTCTCTCGGTCAAGGAAGCCCTCAATAACGTCCTCAAACATTCCCAAAGCTCGGTCGTGAAGATTAATATTACCGTTCAGGAGACGCTTATCATAGAGATCTGGGACGACGGCGTCGGCATCAACCTGGAAAAACTGCGAAAATTCGGCAATGGGCTGAATAACATGAAAAAACGCATGGCCTCCATCAACGGCGAATTCAATATCGAAAACCGCCAGGGCACGATCACTACTTTTTATTTACCCCTGCAACCCCACGCACCACGCTCCAGCTTCTAGTATCGGTCGCACCCTCGTGCGCCCTCTTCCCTGCAACCCCACGCACCACGCTCCAGCTTCTAGTATCGGTCGCACCCTCGTGCGCCCTCTTCCCTGCAACCCACGCACCGCGCTCCAGCTTCTAGTATCGGTCGCACCCTCGTGCGCCCTCTTCCCTGCAACCCACGCACCGCGCTCCCGCTTAGAACTTCGTCGGGCCTGCTTCGCCAAGGCAGAACTTCGCCCGTGAACTTCGCAGGGCTTCGTCCCTCGCCCAGCTCGTTCGTACCCTTCGAGGCTTGGGTACGTTCCTCGTTCGGTCTCGTTCGTATCCTTCGTTCCTCGGATACGTTCGTACCCTTCGCTTTGCTCGGGTACATCGGACGCTAACGCGTCCTCTTCCCTCACTTCTTCGTCACCCCGATCCATAGGAACAACCAGCCCGCAATAAAAAACACGCCCCCCACCGGCGTAGCAATCCCTATCAGCGTCAGATGCGTATTCTCCGCCACCTTCAGCGCCGTCAGCGCATACAGCGACCCGCAGAAAAAGATGATTCCCATGATAAAACAGTTCCCCGCCCAGATCATCCACTTGTTGGAAATCTTTTCCGACAGCAACGCCACGAATAATAACGCAAAAACATGGTAGAACTGGTACCTCACCCCCGTCTCGAAAATGGCTACCGCATCGGGGCTGACGATCTCTTTCAGCTTGTGAGCGGCAAAAGCCCCCAGCGCTACCGACAGCGCTCCCAGCAGGGCCGCCACGGAAAGAAAATTCTTATTCATAAGCAGTAAATCTTGCTGATTTATAATTCCTCCTTCGCGGTCGTCGCGCTCGCTCATATCTCTTCCTTCATCCTGTCCGTCTGCTCGTTCGCAAACAGCAGCCTGATCAACTCTTCCAGCGTAACACTCTCCTCATTGACCGTCACATCCGCCTGCTGATAATACATCCGCCGCTCGCTTAGCTTGCGGATAATATACCGGGTCAGATCCTCCTCCGCCACCTCCCGGATCAACGGCCTGCTCATCCGCTCCCTCAGCAGCCTTTCCTTCAATGCTTCGATGGCAGTATTGAGCCAGATGACCTTCCCGCTCTTTTTCATGAACTCGATATTATTGAAAAAACAGGGCGTCCCACCCCCGCAGGATAAGATAAAGCCATCCTTGCCCTCCACCAGTTCCTCCAGCGTTTCCTTTTCCTGGTAACGAAAATACTCCTCCCCCTTTTCCGCAAAGATATCGGCAACAGACTTTTTCTCCTTTTCAACGATCACCGTGTCCAGGTCATGGAAAGCAAGTCCCAGCTTGGCAGACAGCTGACGACCCCAGTGTGTCTTCCCCGAACCCATAAATCCTATTAAGAATATTTTCATTGGATCATTTAAAAGCATTCAACCCCGTAATATCCATCCCCGTGATCAGCAGATGTACGTCATGCGTACCCTCATAAGTAATGACACTCTCGATATTCATCATATGCCGCATGATTGGATATTCCCCCGTGATCCCCATCGCGCCAAGCATCTGCCGGGCATCCCGCGTGATCTGGGCAGCGATTTCACAACCATTGCGCTTGGCCATCGATACCTGGGCAGCCGTCGCCCGGCCCTCACTCATCAGCGTTCCCAGACGCCAGTTCAGCAGCTGGGCCTTCGTGATCTCCGTCAGCATCTCCGCCAGTTTCTTCTGCTGCAGCTGGAACCCGGCGATAGGCCGGCCAAACTGCACCCGCTCTTTACTATACCGTAGCGCCGTATCATAACAATCCATCGCCGCCCCTACTACGCCCCAGGCTATCCCATAACGCGCCTTCGTCAGACAGCCCAGGGGCCCCTTCAGCCCGCTGACATTCGGGAGAATATTTTCTTTAGGTACTTTGACATGATCGAAGACCAACTCACCCGTAGCGGACGCCCGAAGGCTCCATTTTCCATGCGTCGTCGGCGTGGAAAACCCCTCCATCCCCCTTTCAACGATCAACCCACGGACCACCCCGGCCTCATCCTTGGCCCAGACGACTGCCGCCTGCGAGAAGGGAGCGTTACTGATCCACATCTTACTCCCGTTCAAAATCACATGATCCCCCGCATCCTCGAAATGGGTCAGCATTCCCCCGGGGTCACTGCCGTGATTGGGCTCTGTCAGGCCAAAACAACCCAGCCATTCGCCGCTGGCAAACTTGGGCAGGTATTTCCGGCGCTGTTCCTCACTGCCATATTCGTAGATGGGGAACATGACCAGCGATCCCTGTACGGAAGCCGTCGACCGGACCCCGCTATCTCCCCGCTCCAGTTCCTGCATCATCAGACCATAGCTGATATAGTCCAGCCCACCCCCGCCATACTGCTCCGGTATCGTAGGGCCAAAACACCCCAGCTCCCCCAGCTGACGGACGATATGTTGCGGGAATTCAGCCTTTTGTGCATATTCCTCGATGAAAGGGGAGATTTCCTTTTTGACGTAGCTCCTGACGGAATCGCGGATTAGTTTGTGCTCTTCAGTTAACAATTCATCCAGCTGGAAATAGTCCGGACTTTGAAAAACATCTACCTTTAAATTCGACGTAGCAGCCATGGCGAGCGGTTTAAATATGTGCCGGGATGAAAGCCGCCTTCCGGCGGCTTTAGTGTTGCGAATGTAAGAAAAAGGCGCGCTTAAGCCCCCTTTCGCCCCCCTTCGGCACAAAAAAAGGGATTTTTAGCCGTTAAATGCAACATGGGGTAAAAGATTGTGTACTTAATACAGGCAGGAGATGCGGATCGCCTCCGGCCGAAAAAAAATGAACGCTAAAACAATCGAATTGGAATTATCCGAACCAATACTGCACGACGAACTGGTGGAACGATGCAAACTGGGAGATGCCCGGGGTTTTGCAGAGCTTTACCGGAAATATTCGAAGGCGATGTATAATACCAGCCTGCGTATCGTCAACAATACCGGAGATGCGGAGGATGTAGTGCAGGAGGCGTTCACGGATGCCTTCCGGTCCCTGGAGGATTTTCATTATAAATCCACTTTCGGGGCCTGGCTAAAAAGGATCGTGATCAATAAATCGATCAATTACCTGCGCAAACGGAAAATGGACATGATCGATATAGATAAGACCAATATCGGCCACCTCCCGGAGGAAGACACGACAGATGAACAGGAGATACAAATGAAGGTGGAAGATATAAAAAGGGCCGTTGGACTGCTGCCCAATGGATACAGGACTGTCCTGACCCTCTACCTCTTCGAGGGGTATGACCAGGAAGAAATAGCAGAGATCCTGCAGGTATCCCATGCAACAGTCCGGACGCAGTATATGCGGGCGAAACAAAAATTAGTACAACATATTAAACAAGGAGCTTTATCATGAACAACCGGTTAGAACAATTTGTCCGGGATCACCGCGAAGAATTTGACACTGACGAGCCCGACTCTAAGGTGTGGGACGCGATCCAGCAGGACATGAAATTCGTGGATCCTACCAAAAAAAAACTGGCCCCGGTGGTTCGGTTTTACCGGACCCGATGGAGCGTGGCCGCCGCCGTCCTCCTCCTGATAGCGGGAACGACCTGGTTTTTTAGCACCCGCCACAACAATCGCGGTGATGCTGCACCCGCCGTAGCCACCGGGAAAACCAATCCCGCCGCTCCGCATCCGGCCCGGCCTTCGACGCAGGCCAATAGCCCGGCCCAGGGACAATCCGCCACCGATTCCACCCGGACCCCTGACGCTCATTCCCTGGCCACCACCAGCGGCAATGACAACGGATCCAACGCCACCGTCGCAGGAACCAACGTCACAGGCGCCAATGACGCCCGGACCGACAGCCACAACAGCCCGGAGATGAATGCGGAAATGAACGAGGAAATGTACCATTATGCCAAGATTGTGGAGATCAAACATAAAGAGTTGAAAACCATAGAGAAAGATGAGCCGTTGCTCTACAGGCAATTCTCCTCCGACGTCAGTAGGCTCGACAGCGTCTACCACGGCTTGCAACACCAATTGCCCCAAAACCCCAATAAAGAACAAATAATTGAAGCCATGATCCAGAACTTACAACTGCAGATGGAACTCCTGAATCATCAGCTCGATATCATCAAACAAATCAATCATTCTAAAAAAACAGCATATGACAAAGCATATAAGACTGCTTAGTGCGCTATCTCTCTCCCTTGTCTTATCTGCTCCATTATTGAGCCACGCCGCCGGCGGCGATGAGGATGTAAAGAAGCAAAAGTTGATCAACAGATCCTACGACGTCACCGCAGACGACAAACTGAAAATAGACAACCAGTTCGGCAACGTGACCGTCAGTACCTGGGATAAACAGCAGATCACCGTGGACATAGAGATCGGCGCCAGCGCCGCTACCGATGAAAAAGCCCAGAATATCATGGACCAGATCGAGGTACACGAGGACAAGGATGACCATGAGATCTACTTCAAGACCGACGTCAATGATATCCATAACGGCAATGGAGAGCGGCACAAGGGTGAAGAAGGCAAAAGATCCTTTTATATCGACTATGTTATCCACATGCCCGCCGCCAATCCCCTGTATATCGAAAACAGCTTCGGCAAGACCGCCGTGCCCGATATGTCTGGATTGGTCAACCTGACCTCCAAGTTCGGCAGCCTGACCGCCGGCAAACTGGAACAGGTGGATGCCATCGACGTGGAATTCGGGACGGTCGCCATCGCGGAGATCACCAATGGAAAGATCTCGTTGAAGTTCGACAAGGAATCCAAGATCGGTATGATCAACGGCAACGTCAAGATCACCAGCGAATTTTCCCAACATGTGCAATTCATCGTAGGAGATGATATTGAAGATCTCTCTGTATTTGAATCTTACTCCGGTATCCGCTTGGTCATCGACAAGAGCCTGTCCGCCGATATCGAAGTGCATACCAGCTTTGGGAATTTTCACAACGAAAGCGCCGTCAGCATCAACGAACATAAGGAAGACGAGGGCGACTACGGCCCCCATTTCGACAAGGACTACAGCGGAAAAGCCGGTGACGGAAAGGCAAAGATCAGGATCAAAAGCAGCTTTGGCAGCGTAAGACTGTCCTATACCGGCGGCGGCAATGACGACGAGGACGATGACAAGGATAAGGATAAGGAAAAGGAAAAGAACAAATCCCGGTCCAGCAGTATATCGGTGTCCTGAAGCCGCCGGAGATCCGCGCACCGAAATGCTTCGCGGTCCTTATCTTGCATCCAAATCAATCAGCGATGCAACCGCCACTAGTACCGACATCCGATTTCACCCAGCCCTTTGAACCGACGCTGGAATTCGCTCAGCAAAAAGACCGGGAGGACGAGCTGCACAGCTTTCGGTCCCGGTTTTTCATTCCGCCCGCCTCCGCGTCCCGCGAATCCATTTATTTCTGCGGCAACTCCCTCGGCCTCCAGCCCCGCCAGGCCGCCGACTTCGTCCGGCAGGAACTCGAAGACTGGCAGCAACTCGCCATCGGCGGTTACCTCCACGCCCGCAATCCCTGGCTGACCTACGCTCAACCCCTCCGGCAACCCCTCGCCCGTATGCTCGGCTGCCTGGACTCGGAAGTCGCCGTCATGAACGCCCTCACCGTCAATCTTCATCTGCTGTTGCTGTCCTTCTATCGCCCGCAATCCGCTCCCTCGCACTCGCTGCACTCCCAGCCCCCGCACCCGCACTCCCCCCGCTACAAGATCCTCATGGAAGCCGGCGCCTTCCCCTCCGACCAATACGCGCTCGAAACCCAAACCCGGTGGCACGGCTATAACCCCGACGACGCCATCATCGAGATCCACCCCCGTGAAGGCGAAAAGACCCTCCGGGAAGACGATATCCTCCGGGCCATCGATCAGCATAAAGACCAACTGGCCCTGGTGCTGTTCGGCGGAATCAACTATTATACCGGCCAGTTATTCGACATGGCCGCCATTACCGCCGCAGCCCATCGTGCGGGGGCACTCGCAGGCTTCGACCTGGCCCACGTCACCGGCAACGTACCCCTGCACCTCCACGACTGGGACGTCGACTTCGCCGTCTGGTGCTCGTATAAATATTTGAACGGCGGCCCCGGCGCCGTCGGCGGAGCCTATCTCCACGAACGCCACGCCCGCAACAAAGACATGATCCGGCTCGGCGGGTGGTGGGGCAATGAGGAGTCGACCCGCTTCCGCATGGAAAAAGGATTCATCCCCAAACCCAACGCCGAAGGCTGGGCCATGAGCACTGCCCAGGTCTTTAATATGGTCTGCCTCAAAGCCTCCCTCGCCCTGTTCGAAGAGGCGGGAATCGACAGACTACGCACCAAAAGCCTACTCCTGACCTCCTACCTCCACTTCCTCCTCCAAACTCTCGACAATAGTCGCTTCCACATCATCACCCCCGCAGAGCCCCACCGGCGCGGCGCCCAGTTATCACTTTATTTTGAAGAACAAGGACAAGAAATCCATCGGCAGATGACCGCCGCCGGTATCATCGTCGATTACCGCGAGCCCGGCGTGATCCGCGTGGCACCCACCCCGCTGTATAATTCATTTGAAGAGGTATTCCGGTTTTACCATATATTGAGGCAATTTCAGCGAGGTCCATGAATCAGCCATCTTCTTTGCACCCGGATCACCCGTCCCCTCTTCAACGGAGCCTGACGTGGCTGTCCCGCCATCTGACCCTATTGGTCTTCGTGGCGCTCGTGGCCGCCGTATTGTTAGGCCAATTTGCACCCGCTACTGCCATAAAAATGGAGCCACTCGGGACGACCTTCGTCAACGTCATCAAAATATTTATTCCCTTCATCATCTTCCTCACCATCGTCTCTGGCATCAGCGGCATGAGCAATCTCAAAAAGGTAGGCCGCATCGGCATCAAGGCCCTAGTCTATTTCGAAGTCGTAACCACCCTGTCCCTGGCCATCGGCATCTTGCTGGCTTATCTGATCAAGCCAGGCCGCATCGACAAGACCGGCCTGCCCATCGGCGACGCATCGAAATATACCCGTCAGGGAGCTGCTGGATTCGACTGGGGACATTTCTTCGCGACCAACCTCACCTTGCAGGTGCTGGTGCTGGCTATTGTCACAGGCATCGTCGTCAGCCTGAACCCAAACCGCGAAAAAGTGTTGGAGTGGCTCAAGCGCCCTACCCGGTGGGTCTTCCTGGCGCTGAAATATGTCATGTACCTGGCCCCCCTTGGCGCCTTCGGCGGCATGGCCTTTACGATTGGAAAATTCGGCATCCGCACCCTCAAGCCCCTGGCCATGCTGATGGCCACCATGTATGGCACGATGCTGATTTTCATCTTTGTCGTGCTGGGTCTCATCCTTCGGTATTTCAAACTCAATATCTGGACCTACCTGAAAAATATCCGCGAAGAAATATTGATCGTACTGGGTACCTCTTCTTCCGAAGCAGCCTTGCCTTCCCTCATGGCCAAGCTCGAACGTATGGGTTGCAGCCAGCCCGTCGTCGGCCTCGTCGTGCCGACCGGTTATTCCTTTAACCTCGATGGTACCTCTATCTATTTGTCCATGTCGGTCATCTTCCTCGCACAATTATATAATGTCTCGCTCAGCATAGGCGAGCTGCTCAGCATTCTGGCCATCCTCATGATCACCTCCAAAGGTGCAGCGGGCGTCACCGGCAGCGGCTTCATCGTCCTCGCCTCCACGCTGACCGCCATCCAGAAGATCCCCGTCGAAGGGCTGGCCTTCCTGTTAGCCGTCGATAAATTCATGAGTGAAGCCCGCGCCATCACCAATATCATCGGCAACGGCGTAGCCACCCTGGTCATCGCTAAAAGTGAAGGAGAATACAATGTCGAGATTGATCCGCCGGGGATGGCCGCCATTACCCAATGACAGGCTTTAAATAGCTCTTCATCTCCTGATGATATCCCGCCACTACCCGCGTAGCAGCCTCCGCAAAATCTTCCCCCGAAGACGCAAAGATCACCGCCCTGCTGGCATTCACCAGCAATCCCACGTCCTTGTTCATGGCCTTGTCGGAGATCTGCTGCAGGCTGCCACCCTGCGCTCCCACCCCGGGGACGAGATAAAAATGATCCGGCGTCAATCGGCGGACGGCGCTAAAAGAATCCGCCTGGGTAGCCCCGATCACGAACATGAGATTATCGGGCGTTCCCCACCCGGCGGCCGTCGTCAGCACTTGCTCATATAAAAATCCCTCACCCGTCGGGCGCCCAAGCTCCGGCGAAGTCGCCATCCGTTGCAGTTCGAAATCCTTCGCTCCCGCATTGGAAGTCAACCCCAGCAGGATCGTCCATTTACCGGTATGTTCCAGGAAAGGGCGAACGCTATCCTCGCCCATATAGGGCGCCACGGTAACGGCATCGAAGGCCAGCGTCTCGAAAAATGCCTTGGCATAATGCGCGGAAGTATTGCCGATATCACCCCGTTTGGCATCAGCGATTTTAAAATGAGTGGAAGGAATATAATCGACTGTCCTTTCCATCGTCTCCCAGCCCTTTGCTCCCGACGATTCATAAAAGGCGGTATTGATCTTGTAAGCTATGCAGTAATCTTTCGTGGCATCGATGATCTGCCGGTTGAATTCGTAGACGGGATCGGCATGAGATTGAAGGTGGGCGGGGATCTTCGTGGGATCGCTGTCGAGACCGACGCAGAGATACGTGCCTGTCGACCGGATCCTGGCTGTGAGCTGCTGGCGTGTCATTGGCGCAAAAATACATAGATTTTGCCGATCTCCCCCTACTCCACCCGCGCCAGCTGCCTCGTCTCTCTCTACTCCGCCTCCCGTCACCCCGGCGTCTCACTACCCTCCGCCCCCATCACCCCGGCGTCCCGTTACCCTCCGCCCCACCTCGGAACAACTTCTCCCCGACCTTCCCCATTTCCGCCGCCACATTCCTCGCCACCTCATCCCCCTTCTCCAGTTGCCCGATCACCTGGTGAAAGCTCTGCTCATCCCTGTTCTGGCTGAGCTTGTAGGCCGCCTGCATGTCCTCGATAAAGATCTGAAACCCGACAATACCCCGCAGATCCGCATTCAATTCCTTCTCGGGAATATCCTCCATCTGAGCCGGCCGGGGCATATGCTGTTCGTAATTGTTCATCAGCCGGGACAAGGCGGCGCGCAGTGCTTCCCCCTCCACGATCGTTATCGTCCCATACACATGCACGGCAATATAATTCCAGGTAGGAACATTCATCTGAGTATACCAGCGCGGAGAGATATAGGCATGAGGCCCCGGAAAAATGGCCAGCACCTTCGCGCCATTGATCAGCGTATACTTCTGTTCATTGCCCTTGGAAATATGTCCCATCAGGATGTCCCGTCCCGCCTCATCCTTTTCCAGCTGAAGGGGAATATGCGTGCCCACCGGCAACCCGTCCTTTATACTGACCAGGATCGCAAAAGAATTCTCCCTGATAAACGCATGGATCGTCTCCCGATCCTTTTCCTCATATCGCCGTGGGATATACATAATAGATTACGTTACCACCTCAGAACTTCGTCAGAGCTTCGTCCCTTGCTCTTCCTCGTTCGTAACCTTCGATGCTCTCGGTTACCTTCTCAGCTTTAATATTCGCATTCAACATCGCAATGCTCCTCGCCGCATTCCCGGCAAAATCACTGAAAGCCTTCCTCGTCACCAGATCATCACTCATCATCAGCGGTACCCCGATATCCCCGCCTTCCCGGATGCTCTGCACCAGCGGGATCTGCCCCAGCAGCGGAATATCATACTCTTCCGCCAGTCGCTTGCCGCCATCCTTGCCGAAAATGTAATATTTGTGGTCCGGTAGCTCTGCCGGAGTAAAATAGCTCATGTTTTCCACCAGCCCGATGATCGGAACTTTCAGTTGCGCCTGCCCGAACATCGCAATTCCCTTCTTCGCATCGGCCAGCGCCACGTCCTGAGGAGTCGTCACCACGATCACCCCCGTCACCGGCACCGTCTGCATCAACGTCAGATGAATATCCCCGGTCCCCGGCGGCATATCGATCACCAGGTAATCCAGCTCGTCCCAGAAAACGTCTGTCACAAATTGACGGATAGCACTGCTGACCATCGGCCCCCTCCACACCACGGCATTCTTCTCATCCACCAGCAGGCCGATACTCATCAGCTTGATCCCGAATTTTTCCAACGGTACAATAAGCCCTTTCCCGTTTTGGCCGCCCGCCATCATCATCGGCCGCTCACCGCGAACCCCGAACATGATCGGAACGCTCGGACCATAGATATCGGCATCCATCAATCCGACACTAGCTCCCCCTCGGGCAAGAGCCAGCGCAAAATTAGCCGCCACAGTACTCTTTCCTACCCCACCCTTGCCGCTCACCACAGCAATGATATTCTTGACTTTCGGCAGCATTTCCCGCGCATCCTTGCGATGGGTCGTGGTATTAGCCGTAAACCTGACATTCACCGTCGCCTCTTTATTCACCAGCAGCTTTATAGCGTTGATACAGGCATTTTTGATATGATCCTTCATCGGACAGGCAGGCGTAGTCAGCACTACCGTGAAAGCGACATAGTTTCCGTCGATCTCCACATCCTTCACCATATCCAGAGTGACAATATCTTTTCCCAGGTCAGGTTCCTGTACATTTCCAAGGGCTTCCAAAACTTTTTCTCGGGTCATGCGCAATGTTTTGTTAAAAACTCTAATTTGAGACAAAATTAACCATTCGCCTCCTTACTTTGTTTACCGAATTAGAGGTTTAAAGTTTAATTTTGAGACCGAATGAAAAAAATTGTACTATACATTCTGCTGCTAGCTGCTCCTTGTGTCGTCCGTGCTCAATTCGATAAGCTAAGAGATTCAGTTGTACAGCTTTATGGTGTCATTATGACAGCCGATAGTTTAAAGGGAATTCCCAGCGTCAGTGTAGTGGTCAAAGGACGTAACCAGGGTACTTATTCCAACGATCAGGGGGTCTTTTCAATCGTTGTCCTCAAAGGCGATCAGATCGAATTCTCCAGCGTGGGTTATAAGACGTATCTCCTCAGCGTACCCGACACCTTTCGCGGTAACCAGTATAGTATCATTCAATTAATGGTGACGGACGCTCAATACCTCCCCGCCACCGTCATCAGGGCCCGGCCTACGCGCGAACAGTTCGAACGGGATTTTGTCAATACGCCTGTGCCGGACGACAACATCGAAATAGCCCGCCAGAACAATAGTGCAGCCAAGCGCAGTGTCCTTTCAAGAGGATTGCCCGCCAGTGCCAATGAGGCCGCCGCCACTTATCTGCGCCAGAGCGCTCAGAAGTATTATTACCAGGGACAGGCCCCACCCCAGAATATCTTCAACCCGCTCGCCTGGGCCGATTTTATCCAGGCCTGGAAACGGGGTGATTTCCGGAATAATCAGACCTCCACGGACCAATAGTCCATCCTAAAGTCAGCCATATGCAAAATATCTCCGTGATCGGCTCCGGTACCATGGGTAATGGTATCGCACACGTTTTTGCCCAGAAAGGGTTCACCGTCAGCCTGATAGACACCCAGCCCCCCCAATTGGACAAGGCCCTCGCCACCATCGGCGCCAACCTGGACCGGCAAATCACCAAAGGCTTATTGACGGCAGAACACAAACAAGCCACCCTGGCATCGATCACGACCTATACGGATATCCCGGCAGGCGTCGCTACAGCCGAACTCGTCGTAGAGGCAGCCACAGAAAACACCGAACTCAAACTCACCATCTTCCGTCAACTTGACCAGGCAGCTCCGCCAGGGTGTATCCTCGCTTCCAATACCTCTTCCATTTCCATTACAAAGATCGCAGCAGCCACCCGTCGCCCCGGCTCGGTCATCGGCCTCCACTTCATGAACCCCGTCCCCGTCATGCGGCTCGTGGAGATCATCAACGGCTACGCTACCGACGCCGCTGTCACCCGCCAAATGGTGGAACTAGCCAATCAACTCGACAAAACCCCTTGTGTAGTCAATGATTACCCGGGCTTTATCGCCAACCGGATCCTCATGCCCATGATTAATGAGGCGATGTATAGCCTGTATGAAGGCGTCGCCCGAGTGAAGGAGATCGATACGATTATGAAACTGGGAATGGCCCATCCGATGGGCCCTCTGCAGCTGGCTGATTTCATCGGCCTGGACGTGTGCCTTTCTATCCTCAAAGTGCTCCACGACGGCTTCGGCCAACCGAAATACGCGCCCTGCCCTTTACTGACCAATATGGTCACAGCCGGCTATCTCGGCGTCAAAAGCGGCGAGGGCTTCTACAAATATACCCCCGGCAGCAAGGACCTCGTCGTCAGCAGCCGCTTCACCTCCTAACAAACCTCCGCCACTGCGCCCGCACCCGCACTATTGTGTCCGCAGGACATTGAAACTACCTGTCAATGTCGATTGCTGTTGCGGATTACTGTCGGTGACTACCGGTCCTGTGAATGTACCCTGCACATAGCTGTCGATCGGTCCAAAAGCTGTCACCGTGTAAGTGATCAACCCATAATATTCGGTGCCGCCTGCAATCATATAAATGGAATCGGTATACGTCCCTGCAGCATTCAGCCCGGAAATACCCAGGGTGATAGGGTTGTTATTGGCAGAATCAACATACATATATACACTGCTGGTATTGGAATTATAGGTATACCCAATACCAATCTGCGGTTCGACATAGCTATATGAATTCCCACCTACCGTGAAATTGATAAATGGGGTGGTATTTGCCACACTGCAAGCCGTCATCTGACCCACATTCACCGTACCGGTATCGGCACTGATTGTGGTAATACTGCTTTGCTGATTATCGGACAGATCCACTGCTAATAATTGCACCGGGTCTGTCGAAAGGAAGCATCGATGGATCGGCAGCGTAAAGGCGCCATTGCTCACCACCGCCCGGTAATTCAACCCGTCTAAAAGCACACTGACATAGCCGCTGTCCACTGGATTATTGCTACAATTCACCACCGTTCCGGTCAACGTCAGCTCGGCATTCTGGATGTTTACTGTCACCGTTCCCAGGTTCACATCCGATACGGCCGGTCCTACGTTAAAGCCTCCCATGAGACTTCCGCATTCGGTCATCACCTCCATCAACAGTTCCTGGCCTTTAGGCACCAGCCCGGTCGCAAAGCCCGTGGAGTCCGTATATCCGCCCCGCGTCCCATACGCCGCGGATTGAAATTCAACATAAGTATACGGCAATGGATTCCCATGCTGATCTTTCAAATACACGCTGAAATTCACCGTTCCTATCGGCGCATCACAATTCCAAAAGGTGAAATGTCCCACCTGCCCCACATAATTATTCCCCTCGCGCGTGGCCGTTCCCTGCTGCAACCACTGGCCGGTCGTATCATTGAAATACCATAATGGAATAGTCGGCGTCGCCGATGCCTGTAACGCTTGGGGTATCGCCCAGGTGAGTGTGGCCGTTTGACCGCTGGCGAGCTGCAGCTTATTCCCTGACCCATCCTGCATTTCCACATCCATCATCCCAAAGCTCTGCAGTCCTGTCTCGTAACCGTTTGATCCGATGCCCCGCAGATCGCCGGGCATATATTTGTACAAACTCGAGTCGGTAGGGTCCAGGTATTCGGCATACACATATACGGTACCTGTATACGCGGCATTCGTCGCGGCAGTGACAACAGAAGCCGCACTGAAAGACGCGGTGTCTCCCGTCTGCAAGGCTATCTTCCCGCCGGAAGGAGCAGGAAAAGCTCCCGTCGGCGTTCTCGGTTTCAGCTCGATGCTGATATAATTGGACGATCCCGGACCCGTGATGATACTCCGGGACCCGGTAAAATAGCCTGATTTGACGACCTGTACATAGCCAAACCGGCTCGACAGGCTGATATTCCGGAAGGAAAACAATCCATTGACATCCGAAGTCGTCGACGCCGTTCCGCTGCTGACGGCTGCCCCCTGGACCGGAACGCCATTCTCGTCCACTACTCTCCCCTGCAGACTGGCCGTCACAGTGATATTAGCCGGAATATTATTGGGATTGCTATTGGTGGCTGTGCTGCTATTGATACTCTTGCTGCAGGCGATAAAGACGACCAGAGAAACCAACAGCAAAAACAACGATACGGTAAAGAGGGTCTTTTTCAAGGGGTATTGGTTAAGTTACCCTCTAAAACGAATCCCCTAACCCAAAATTATAATGGAGCTGAAAAAACTTCTACATTCTTCATTTCCTGTAACTTATATATTACTTCTGTTACCCTGTTGTTGGGGATGGCCAGGATCATATAACAAAAAAGCTGCATTTCCTGCTGCACCACCCGGCAATTGTATTGACGCACCAGCATCATGATGTCATTGATACTGGTATAGTCGAATTGCACGCGGTACTCCTTTTCCACCTGCTTTTGTGCCACCGGGGTCATCTGTAAGGCCAGAGACGCCGCCGATTTGTAGGCATTGATCAGTCCGGGCACTCCCAGTAGAGTACCCCCAAAATAACGAACGACGACTACGAGCGTACCCGTCAGACCCTTGCTGTCGATTTGCCCCAGGATGGGCCTGCCCGCCGTGCCGCTGGGCTCACCGTCATCGCTCACCCTGAAAGTATTGCCATCCAGCCCGATCCGGTAGGCAAAGCAATGATGCGTGGCTTTGGGATGCGCCTTTTTGATCTCGTTCAGCTTCTCCTTGCATTCCACCACGGTCTTTACCGGGCAGGCATAACCGACGAATTTACTGCCCCGATCCTTGAACTCGGCCGTAGCAGTCTTCTCGATCGTATAATAAATATCATCGGCCATGTCAAGTCAGCGTAAAAGTTTTTTATAATAGCGGATGCTGTCGGACAGCAGCGTCTCTTTCCCGCGAAGTTCCCCATCCTTCAATACCGGCGCCGGCAGCCCGCCAAATATCTCAAGATCATTATTCGTGATCACCCTTGCTTCATCCCAGTAACCCTCGTCGATAAAGGACTGCAACAGCCTGGCGCCCCCCTCTGCCAGCACGCTCTGGATCTTTAAAGCGGTCAGCGCCACGACCACCTGATGCACCAGGCTGCTATCAGCAGCCAGCTGATAATAAAACAGATTTTCCGTTTCCTCATGCCTCAGCGTGTTGAACACGATCGTCGGCACCTTGCGGTCGAACAACCGCAGCGAATCCGGCAGCCGAAGATTGTTGTCGATGACCAGACGGATGGGGTCGGGACCACTCCAGAGCCGCACCGTCAGCGCAGGATCATCCGCAAACGCCGTATGGGTCCCCACCAGGATGGCCGCCTCTTCAGACCGCCATTTGTGGACGAGCCTGTTGGTATACTCGTTCGAAATCAGCGTCCGCCCCGCCCCCGCCTTCCCCGCATATCCCCCCCCTCTGTCTTCCCCGGCCCCCGCGTTCCCCTCGCCCGCTATCTTCCCGTCGGCACTCTGCGCCCACTTCAGCACGATATAAGGCCGATGCAGCGTATTGAACGTCAAAAACCGCCTGTTGAGATCGATACACTCTTTTTCCAGCACCCCGATACGCACCTCCACGCCGGCCGCCAGCAGCTTTTCGATTCCCTTTCCATTGACCTGGGGAAAGGGGTCCCTGCAGCCGACCACCACTCGCGGGATCTGCCGGTCGATGATCAGATCGGCACAAGGCGGCTGCTTGCCATAATGAGCACAGGGCTCCAGTGACACATATAGAGTAGACTGCGCAATCAACGGCCTGTCCTCCGCCTTCACCGACGTAACACAATTGGCTTCCGCATGCCGTTCCCCATACCGTTCGTGATAACCTTCGCCAATGATCCGCTCTTCGCCCGTTTGCCGGTCCTCATACACCAGCACGGACCCGACCATAGGGTTCGGCGCGGTATGACCCGCTCCCAGCGAGGCCAGCTCCAAACAGCGGTGCATATATGTTTCGGGGGAAATCAAGTCGGCAAAGTTAACGCAAACTGATCTATTTTTACGGATGGACCTGCAACAGGCACAAAGACAATTGACCACACAACTCAGCCCGCTCTACGGCGGACGCGAGGCTGCCATTATCGCTGACTGGGTAATGGAGCGTCTTACCGGCAGAAAAAGGATCGACCGCCTCGTCTATTCATCCGAGCCGCTCTCAAACCCCCTTCTGCAGCAATATGAAAAATACCGGGACGAATTGCTGGCCCATCGGCCCGTGCAATATGTGCTGCACGAAAGCTGGTTTTGCGGGATGAAATTTGATGTGGACGAAAGAGTGCTGATCCCCAGACCGGAGACGGAAGAGCTAGTGGAATGGGTCGCACAATCAATCACTATTCCTGCCGCGCCCTCGCACAATGCTCCCGCTTCTGATATCGGCCGCGCCCTCGCGCGTCCTCTTGCCGGCTCGCCCCCAGCCCCCCTCCTCACGCCGCCCCCCGCCACCCCTTCCGGCTCACTACTCCCCACGGGCATCCTCGACGTCGGCACCGGCAGCGGTTGCATAGCCATAGCCCTGGCTAAAAAATTCCCCGTCCTCGCCGTCCACGCCTGCGACATCAGCGAGGCCGCACTGGACGTAGCCCGGCACAATGCCCTCACACTGGACGCAGGTAAAAATATCCACTTCCATCAACTGGACTTCCTCGACAGCGATCAATGGGTTAACCTGCCCGCAATCCGCTGGCTTGTCAGTAACCCACCCTATATCCCGTTGAAAGAAAAATCGGTCATGGCAGCCCACGTGACAGGGGCCGAACCATCCCTGGCCCTCTTCGTACCCGACGACGATCCCCTGATCTTCTATCGGACGCTGGGTAATTTTGCCCGCCAACGCCTGGCCGTGTGCGGGTCGTTATTCGTCGAAATTCATGAAGACATGTCTGCCCCGGTAATGCGGCTATTCCGGACAATAGGTGCAAAAGAAGTGTTGGCTAAAAAAGATTTGCAGGGCAAAGACCGCATGGTAAAGGCCACCTGGTAATACGCCCCGCCCCCCGCGGCCCGTATCCTTGCCGCGCCCTCGCACAACGCTCCCGCTTCTACTTCACGCCGTTCTTATCCACCGCCAGCACCGTCCGGGCGCCCAGGTCCCTCGCCACGCGCATGACCGCCACTACATCGTCGATGGGCACCGACTTGTCCGCGTTGATCACAATGGAAGGCTCACCCGTCTCCTTGGCCAGGAAAGGCTGCAACTGCGCCTTCAGCTGGTCGATGGTGACTTTCGTGGTGCCGACATAAAATTGTTTGTTGGCATCGATAGAGACGACGACCGTTTGCTTGGACTTGGTATCGCTCTTGGATTTGGGCTGAGAGAGCTTGACCACGTTGGGATTGGCCAGCGTGGATACGATCAGGAAGAACAGCAACAGGATGAACAAAATATCGTTCAACGGCCCCGTATGAACCTCTGACTCTTCCCTATGTCGGTTTCTTAGATTCATTTTTTTATTTGATTTTTCGCCCCCGGCTCTCCCTATCTCGTCGGCTCCTGCAGGATATCGATAAAATCCGCGCTCGCCGCCTCCATTTTATGCGTAGCCTTGTCGATCTGCGAGTTCAGATATCGATACCCGATATAGGCAACAATCCCGATGATCAGCCCCGATGCCGAAGAGATCATCTTCACATAGATGCCCCCTGCAATATTCGAAATGCTATACTCCCCGGTAGAAGCAATGCTATAGAACAGCTGAAACATCCCGAAGATCGTACCCAAAAATCCAAACAGCGGTCCCAGATAAGCTATCCCCGACAGAATGGCCAGGTTCCGCTCCATCTTGTAGAGTTCCAGTTTGCCGACATTCTCCATGCTGCGCTCGATAGCCTCGATTGGCTTTCCCACCCGCTGGATACCCTTATCGAGCATTTGAGCCACCGCCGTCGGCGTGTTCTTCGTCAGACTGCGGGCGGCGGAGACATTCCCGCTGATAATATGGTCCCTGATAATGGCCATGAAGTTATCATCCAGCTTCGACATCTTTTTGATCGTCAACAGCCGCTCGAAAAATACGAAAATGGCGATGACAAACAACAGCGCCAGGGGAATCATCAGCGGCCCCCCCTTCATCAGGATGTCGAACAGATCTTGTTTTTGCTGGGCTGCTAACATGGCCACTCGTGCCAGGCTGTCTTTGATTTGTGCTGAGTCAATGATTACCTGCAGGAAAAATAAGTTCATCCGGTATCCGCTTTAAGTTTTGTATTCGATGGGGCCGGGCCACATCTTTGATTACCAAATTTACAGCTATAACGCTCCCCTCCCGGTTCTATTTTTTAACAAAATGCTAAAGTTGCCCATGCAGCGTTCCGGCCTCGGCCTCCCTACCCCTATTCCTACCTCTGTCAACCGTCGCTCTGAGCTTCCGCTTCTAAGCTCGGCCGGTACTCCTCCACCCTCCCGCACGGAGCTGTCGCTTCTACTATCGCCCGTTCCCTCGAACGGGCTCTCCCCTCGCGCGTCCTCTTCTCGAACGGCCTCTTCCCCTAGCTAGTGCCCGACGCTTTCACCATCAGCGACTGGATCTGCCGCATGGTATTCTCCATCCCCTGGCTGCTGCCATCCAGGAAAATGATATTCCCCTTGCCAACCTCCGCAAAATTCTTGATCGCTTCCGTCCACATGCTGAAAAGGATCACATTGGTATCGAGGTTGGCCTTTTTCATTTCCTCGGCGGCTTCGCTCATCCCATGGGCCACTTCCTGACGGAAAAGCGCTACCCCCTGACCCCGGAGCCGGGCGGCCTCCCTTTCTGCTCCGGCAGAGATCTTGATCGCATTGCCTTCCGCCTCCGCCGCCTTGGTCTTGGTGATCAGAAGGGCCTGCCCTTCATTCTCGGCAGCAGCCTTCAGGTTATTGCTGGCCACCACCTTGCTCATCGATTCGAGGATGGCCTTGTCAAACGTAATATCGTTGATCTGGAGATCCATCAGGTGATAGCCCCAATCTTCCAGCGATTTGTCGATCTGGTCTTTGACGAATTCGACGATATCTTTCCGCAAACCCAGGATCTCCGCCTGCTTCTTCGTCGCCACAAAAGACCGGATACTCCCCTCGATCGTCCGAGTCAGCGCCTGCATCAGGTCCCTGTCGCTGATAAACTTAAACGCTACCCGCTTGATCGTTTCCTCATCCGCATTCTGCACGGCATACAACAGCATGCTCTTGAAGTACACATTGGCCTGATCGGCAGTAACGGCCTGAAATTCCAGTTCCACCGAACGGTTCTGGATCGAGATCTTCTTATAGACCTGCTCCAGCAGCGGCAGTTTGAAATTCAGTCCCGGCCGAAGGATACGCCGGTACTTGCCGAAGAGCGTGACCACATAGATATACCCCTGGTTGACCGTGACCCAGCAACTTAACAGGATGACCAGGATAAAAAGGGCCACCACGACGTTGAAAACATTGATTGCTTCCATAGTAGTAAATATTTGCCGGGGTGAATGTACGGTTTTTTACCTTTGTGCCGATAACCATTACATGATCACAAACTACGATATCATCATCGTCGGCGGTGGCCCGATCGGAATCGCCTGCGCCCTCGAAGCCCGAAAAGCCGGCATGAGCTACTTGGTCCTCGAAAAAGGATGCCTGGTCAATTCCCTCTATAACTACCCCGCCAATATGACTTTTTTTTCCACCTCGGAAAAGATCGAGATTGGCGGCGTACCATTCGTCAGCAATAATGTGAAGCCTACTCGTAGCGAGTCGCTCGAATACTACCGCCGCGTAGCCGTTTCCAATCATCTCAACATCCGGTTGCAGGAGGCGGTCGCCGACGTTCGTAAAGTCCCCCATGGGTTTGAGATCATCGGCACTCACCACACCTGGTTCGCCACCCATGTGATCCTCGCCACCGGCTTTTATGACATCCCCGTCCTGCTCGATATCCCGGGTGAAGATCTGCCGAAAGTCACCCATTACTATAAAGAGCCTCATTTTTATGCCATGCAGAAAGTAGTAGTCGTCGGCGCCAGCAACTCGGCAGTAGACGCCGCACTGGAAACCTGGCGCAAAGGCGCGGAAGTGACGATGGTCATCCGTGGAGAAGGCATTGGCGCCCGCGTCAAATACTGGGTGAAGCCGGATATCGACAACCGGATCAAAGAAGGCAGCATCAAAGCCTATACGCATTCTTCCCTCGCAGCTGTCCGGCCCGGAGAAGTGGATATCCTGACGCCCGACGGCGTACAGACGATCCCCAATGATTATGTCATCGCTTTGACCGGCTATCAACCCAACTTCGCTTTCCTCCGCCACACCGGCATCACCTTGTCCGACGATGACCGGCTGCAACCCTTGTACAATCCCGAAACCATGGAGACGAATGTAAAGAACTTGTACCTCGCCGGCGTCGTCTGCGGCGGCATGAACACCCACATCTGGTTCATCGAAAATTCGCGCGTCCACGCAGAAATGATCCTCCGCCATATTAAAAAGTCATCTCTCGCACCCACCCCCTAACTCCCATTCCTGTCCTGCCCGATCACAGCGCTGTCGCTTCTAGTTTCGAACGCTACCGCGTTCTCTCCTCCCAGACCATTGCCAGGTGGACGATCGTCTCGACCGACTTCTGCATGTCCTGGATACTCACATATTCGTGCTTGCCATGGAAAGCCATCTCACCGGTAAAAATATTGGGACAGGGCAACCCCATGAACGACAGACGGGACCCGTCCGTCCCTCCACGTGCACTGCTTTGATGTACCGTCAATCCGGCTCGGCGAATAGCCTCCGCCGCATAGTCCGACACCTGCGGATGCTGGTCCAATATCTCCTTCATGTTCCGGTATTGCTCCGTCACCACTACCTCGGCTGTCGCGCCGGGCCATGCGGTCAGCGTATCCTCCAACCTGTTCCGCAGCGCCCCTTCATAGGCTGTCAGCCGGGCGGTGACAAAGTCCCTGACAATGAATTCAACAACAGCCTTCTCTGCGATGCCCGACATCCTGACCGGATGGACAAAGCCATATCTGCCATCCGTCGTCTCCGGCGACCATTCGTCTTTCGGCAGGGACTCGATAAAATGTGCCGCTACTTTCAGCGCATTCACCATCTTGTCCTTCGCATAGCCCGGATGGGCGCTGACCCCATGAAAGGTCACCGTAAACGCATCGGCGGAAAAGGTCTCGTCTTCCAGCGCACCTCTTTCGCCTCCATCCAGCGTATAGCCGAAATCAGCCCCCAGCTTCGCCATGTCCAGTTTGTTGACGCCCCTGCCGATCTCTTCATCGGGCGTGAACAGGACGCGGATCGTCCCGTGCGGGACATCACGACGTAGCGTCAGGAAATTTATCATATCCATAATGACAGCCACCCCCGCCTTATCATCGGCACCCAGCAGCGTAGTGCCGGAGGCGGTAATGATATCGTCCCCTTTCCGGCTGGCCAGGTAAGGATGGTCACGGGGAGAGATCACCTGCGCCGGGTCATCCGGCAGGACAAGATCGCCGCCATCGTAATTCCGGTGAATGATAGGCTTTACGCCCTGGCCCGTACAGTCCGGTGCCGTATCCATATGAGCGCAGAAACAAATGACCGGTACCGGTTTAGCCGAATGCGCAGGCAACGTAGCGTATACATAGCCGAACTCATCCAGCGCCGCATCGGACAAGCCCGCTTGCAGCAGCTCCTGCACAAGCAGGCGCCCAAGGTCCTTCTGTTTTTGGGTGGAAGGATGATTTTGGGATTGCGGATCGCTCTGGGTATCGATTTGCACGTAACGGAGAAATCTTTCCGCCACCGTAAAGGAATAGTTCTCAAACATGTTCGTAAATTACCTCGCGAATATAAAGACTATGTCCGATCCGATTACAAAAACTCCGGTGTTCCGGCAGGCTTGGCTACGAGTCTTGCTGTTCGGCTGCGCTTTTTGTTTGATGACGTTGCTGATTGCCGTGCCGGCCATCATGGCCCTTACCGGTATCGGCTGGCAGGATCTGCTGAGCGATCCGGCCGGCTCCATATCGAAATTGCTGACCGGCAATTACTTCTGGCTGCTGGTCCTGCTGGAATTTGTCATTTCCCTGCTCAGTGTGTGTATTTTCTGGTGGTGGATAGACCGGCGGAAATGGTCAGAGTTGGGGTGGTGGTGGACATTAGATATCTTTGTGCCGGAGGCCCTCGCGGGACTCTTCCTCGGACCCGCCCTGCTGGGCCTTGCGTCGATCGGGATGCTGTTGAGCGGTCACCTGGAATGGACCGATATCGTTTGGGATCCGAATGCCCTTTTTATCTCGCTGGGATATATGGTCCTGATCGCCTTTAGCGAAGAACTGGTGTTCAGGGGATATATCCTCGGGAACCTGCTGGAGACTTTTTCAAATAAATGGATCGCGCTGGGGATTTCCGCCGTCTTGTTCACCGGTTATCATTTCGCGAGCCCCGGGACCCATGCGCTCGCCTTTTTCAACCTTTTTCTCGGCGGCATCCTGCTGGGCTTGAATTATATCTATACAAAGAACCTGTGGTTCTCGTTCATGCTTCACCTCAGCTGGAATTTTTTCGAAGGACCCATGCTCGGCTTCCATGTCAGCGGCATCAGCTTTCCTTCCCTCCTGCAGGCCGAACCGAAAGGCGACCTGATGATAACAGGAGGGGATTTTGGCCTGGAAGGGTCCATGCTCGTGATGCTGCTCTTGCTGACCACGATCCTGGTACTGGCCTGGGCATTCGAAAAGAAATACAGCGCCCCGGCCCGCCGCCTTACGGCATAATAATACGGGAAACGCCCTTGATCTCGACCAGCTCCAGGTCGAATATCAGGTCCTGACCTGCCAGTTGATGATTGGCATCCAGCACAACGAATTCGGGCTTTACGTCTACGACCACGACCGGGATCTGCTGTCCCGAGTTATCGGTCATCACCAATTGCATCCCCACTTCAGGTTTCATCTGCGGCGGGAACTGGTCAATGGGAAATTCTATAATAGCTTGAGGATCTCTGGGGCCATAGGCATTTTCCGCTGGGATCTCGATGGTCTTTTTCTGCCCTACCGTCATACCCATCACACCATCATCGAATCCTTTGATCACCATACCGCCACCCACTTCAAACTCCAGGGGACTACGACCTTCGGAAGAATCGAATGTTGTTCCGTCCGTCAGCCGCCCGAGGTAATGGACTTTTACGGTATCACCAGCTTTAACTTCTTGTGCCATGTCAACGATTTTAATATTGTTTTAAAAATTGTGCGGCCAGGGGCTATTAGGCAATTATCCCCTGGCCGCAAACAGTTACTCCCCCGCAAGGTAGGATTAAATAATTAAATTGCGTCAGTTTCGGACCTTCGCCAATGTAAATTATCAGCCATGCGAACTGCTTTTATTGTCATAGGATTGCTGCTGCTCTGCTCGGTAGCCGGTAGTCAGCCTGCCTCACCGACCGGCGCCCTGAAGTCTCCCTCCCCGGCGGCATCTCCGGCCCTTGCCGCGGCCTCACCCCCGGCCGCCGGCCCCTCGTCTTTCCCACCAGCCGCTCCCCGCCAGGTCATCGCCACCGGCGCCGACCAGATGGACCTTTACCTGCCCCTGTTGCAGGGGCAGTCCGTCGCTGTCTTCGCCAACCCTACGTCCATAGTCGGCCAAAGGCACCTGGTCGATACCCTGCTGAAAAGAGGTATCCATATTCAAAAAATATTCTCTCCCGAACACGGTTTTCGCGGCGACGCCGATGCAGGTGACAAAGTAGGCAATCAGACCGACCCCGCTACGGGCATTCCGGTCATTTCCCTGTATGGCAACAAGACCAGGCCTACTGCAGACGACCTGGCCGACGTGGATGTAATGCTGTTCGACATCCAGGATGTCGGCGTCCGGTTCTACACCTATATCGCTTCCCTGCAGCGATACCTCGAGGCGGCCATTGAGAACAACCGCCCCCTGATCGTCCTCGACCGCCCCGACCCCAATGGATTCTATGTCGACGGACCCGTACTCGATACAAAATTCCGGTCTTTTGTAGGGATGCAGCCCATTCCAGTCGTATATGGCATGACGATCGGCGAATATGCGCGGATGCTGGTGGGTGAGCAATGGTTGGACCCCGCCGTCGTCGGTCAGCTCAATACGATACATGCCATCAATCAATCCGCCAACCGGATTGACTCTCTGCTGGCGACCATTCGCAAACAACCGGCGAATGTGCACCTCAACGATTTCCGGCTGGTAGTCATTCCCTGCAGCAATTATACCCACAAGAGCAGATATGTCTTACCGGTAAAACCCTCCCCCAACCTGCCTGATATGCAGGCTGTCTATCTCTATCCCTCGCTCTGCCTCTTCGAGGGTACGCCCGTCAGCCTTGGCCGGGGCACGCCCTTGCCCTTTCAGCAGTTCGGCAATCCCTCCTTTCCCCCTACCAGGTACAGCTTCACGCCGCAGAGCATGCCCGGAGCACACAATCCGCCGCAAATGGGCCAGTTGTGCTATGGCTCCGATCTCAGCAAGATCAGTGTGGCCAAAGAGACCGGCAATCGCATGACCCTGAAATGGGTCCTGCAGGCGTACGCCCTTTTCCCCGACAAGGAGCATTTCTTTAACGGCAACGGGTCGACGTTCGACCGGCTCGCCGGTACTGCCATTTTGCAGGAACAGATCCGGCAGGGGCTAACGGAAGAGGATATTCGCAAGACTTGGGAGCCCGCCCTCAGTAATTTCAAAAAGATCCGTAAAAAATATTTGTTGTATGCCGACTAGCCCCAGCATCGTCTTCATGGGAACGCCCGAATTCGCCGTCGCCAGCCTCGACGCCATCCTCACGGCCGGCTATCATGTAGTCGCTGTCATTACCGCGCCGGACAAGCCCGCAGGCCGCGGTATGCAGCTGACCGTCAGCGCCGTCAAAAAGTTTGCTCTCGAAAAAGGACTGAAAATCCTCCAGCCCGAAAAATTAAAGAACCCCGAATTCCTCGAAGAACTGCGTTCGCTCGCAGCCGACCTCCAGATCGTCGTAGCATTTAGAATGCTGCCCGAAGTAGTGTGGAACATGCCCCCTATGGGCACCGTCAATCTGCACGGCTCTCTCCTGCCCCAATACCGCGGGGCCGCTCCCATCAACTGGGCTGTCATCAACGGTGAGACCGAGACCGGCGTCACTACCTTCAAATTGCAGCAGGACATCGACACCGGCAACATCCTCTTGCAGGACCGTTTTCCCATCGGGCCGTCAGAGACCGCAGGCGAAGTCCATGACCGCATGAAAGAAATAGGCGCCCGACTCCTCGTCCGCACAATCGATGGACTGGTCGCAGGTACTACCACCGAAATACCGCAGGCCGACCCCATCCGCGAACCAGCCATACCCGGCCCACCCCTCATCGATCCTTCCCCCCTGAAACATGCGCCCAAGATCTTCACCGAAACCTGCCGCATCGATTGGAACAAACCCACCGATGAAATCTATAACCTCATCAGAGGTCTATCCCCCTTCCCCGCCGCCTTCACGACCCTCGATGGCAAACTGCTGAAGATCTACCGCTCGGAAAAAGAAAAACCCACCGTCGCCACCGTCGCTCCCGGCACCCCGGACACCGACCAGAAAACCTATCTCCGCTTCGCCACCGCCGACGGTTACATCCGCGTCACCGAACTCCAATTGGAAGGAAAAAAGAAAATGAACGTGGCCGACTTTTTAAGAGGATACAAACCCTCACAACATTAATCACTCAGTTCGCCAGCATCATCCATATAAGTAGGTAAAATCAAAAAAGATATTCATCATGATAGCTATGAATAAAAAAACTCCCTATCTTCATATCAAGAATCACCGCATAGAATAAACCTCTACTCTAATCCTTACCATCTCCCGCAAAAATCCATCACGCGTCCTGTAAAATTAATATCCACATTCAAGCCCCCGATATTCCTTCTTGGATCCCCTGATCCCGTACCTCTCCAATAGCCCCATTTGACTAAGCATAAGCCACTATGTTCACTTAATTATAAACCTTTAATTATGAAGAAGAGTATGCCCCTACTTCAGGCAGCAGCAGTTTGTATGATTGTAATCGTTCTCCTGCCGGGCTGTAACAAGATCGATTCCACCGCCGCATCGACCACCGACGAAGTCGTTCCCTGCCAGGTTCAGCAAATGGTCTATCCGCCTTTAACCCTAGAGGATCTCGCAAGGGACCGGGCCCGAATTGTCATGCAACTCGGTCCGGATGCGCCTGTACCTGCACCCGCACCAGTACCAGGGAACAACGACACCGCCGTCTTCACCTACAATGCGCTCGGTAATCCTGTCAGCATCATTCATCAAAAAGTGATTGGCGATAATCTTTTGTTTAAATACGATAATGCCAATCGCCTGACGGATTTTATTGTCTCGTATGCGTATGCGCCGGCGGACGGCGGAGACCAATGGCACAGGTATGCTTATGATCCGCATAACACTACCCGGGTCATCGCAGATTCGGACTACATAAGTTTTTCAACCGATAACGGGACGATAACCTCCTATGACTACACGGAACTGACCACCTTCGCATATGATGCAGAGAACAGGATCAGCAAGACCACGGAGACGGTCCTGGGGGATACCATAGTCACCGCTTATACCTATGATTCGCATGGTAATCTGGAGACTAGTGGCGCAGTCTATGATAATAAAGCAAATGTTCACCGGACCAATAAGATGTGGATGTTCCTGGATAAAGACTATAGCGTCAATAATCCGGTCGATAACGGGACATATACCTATAACCGAGTCAATCTTCCACTAACGATAGCGGTCTCTTCCGCATCACTGGTAGCCGGATTTGACTTTATGGTCATTGGTTATCCCAATGGTATGACAAGCGTCCGCATAGGTTATTCCTGCGAATATAACGGGCAACATTATCATTAATAGTTAACGCCTACATTAAACCTCGTCGCATCCCCTTCTCCCAGCTCAGCCGCCGCTGCATTGCTCAGCCTGACAGTCAGCCCGGCGCTCTCCTTCATATCCGGCAGCTGCCCCAGCACTTTCGCATAAACACTCTTGCCCGTCGAAGCATCCGAAACCCTGATGATTGTCCCGACCGCCGCATTATTCATCAACGCATAAAATTTGCCGTCCTGCCAGCCGCTCGTGCTCTTGAAAATCCCGGACTGACCGGTAGCCGACTTACCCCCATCGCTGAAATCTGACTTGAAAACCCCGCCATTGAAATGCGGAGCGAACTGTCCCGCCGCCGTCGCCGACGCCGTGGACGATGCTGAATTATCGACAACCTTAGCCGCCGGTGGCTTGGTCACAACAGGAGCAACAGGAGTAACAAGAGTACTGTCCACAGGCTTCTTAGTCACTGGTGCCGCCATTCCCCCATCAGCCTGCGCAGGCGTCCCGGTCTGAGACGTCGCAGCCTGTGCAGGCGTCCCCGTGCTATTGACAGCAGGGGTCGTCCCCCCAGCGGCAGCCACAGGCATTCCCCCACCCGCCGCCAAAGCCGACAGCGCCGTCTTCACCTTCAGGTATCCCACGATCAGGTGCAGGCCCTGGTGCAATTGCGCCCCGGAAATATGATTCCATTTTTCCAGCGTTGGGATAGGCACCTTATTGTGGTTGACGCTGATCCGGTACATCCACTCTTTTTCCTGCACGACATACGTGACAGGGACCAATGTTTCCGCAGGCGTTTTCTGCCCGTCCTGAGAAAAGTTGGTGGCCGTTAACGGAATCCGCACCGTCTGCCCGATAGACAGCGGTTGCGTAAGGGTGAGATGATTATATGCAGTTAATTCCTTCGGAGGGAGATTGTACAGCCGGCCGATGCTATACCAGTTCTCCCTGGCCGCTACCGTGTGCTCAAGGTATAAAGCTCCGGTCTGTCCCTGGACGATCAGTTCATTTGATTGGGATTGTGCAAACTGTACAAAAAAGAAACTAATCAGTAAAAGTACGGTCGCTCGTAATCGCATAGCATATTTTTTAATCAAGCTAACAACAAAGATGAGGAATTTTAAGACTCCCGCCTGAGTATCCGCCATTCTTTCGGGTAATAATTATTGATCCTGCCAGGCAACGCCTTGATCCAGCCCAGGTTGTGACCTCCATACTGTATCAGCATCCATCCCCTGTGCGTGATGGACGGCCGCCATTCGTCTTTTCGAAGATATTGCAGCGCCTCCTCCCTGGATAAAGCCAGGGCCGGCAATGCCGGGTTGATCATCGTACTCAACGCCAGGTCATGTTCAGGGATAAATTCCTTCACCGATAATTTTCCCAACGGCACCCCCGCCCGCTTCAGGTATAGGCTGGATTGCAGGACAGGCAACTCGGCAGCCAGTTCCGCCGGCAACCCGTAGATCCGCTCCTGGTGGTGGAAGTAAAACAGGGAAGCCTCCGGCCTTACCCAGGCCGCGATCCTTTCTTCATCCTTCCGCGCCGGTCTTTCCAATGACCCCTTTTTACGGGGAGCTGTAAACGCTGCTCCGTCGTTCTTTCGCAGGCAGGCGATAAAGAGCCCTTCCCCCTTCACCCTGTCGGGATAAAAGCGATACCCGTAGGCGCCGGATCGGCCGGTAGTCTCCACGATCCCCCAATCCGGCAGCATCTCCAGCCGGCAAGTCGTAGCCCCCAGGTCCTCCACCATCCAGTCGAGGATATCTTCATTTTCTTCCCGTGAATAAGAGCAGGTAGAATAGATCAGCAGACCATCTTGGCTGAGCGCCGGCCAGCAGTCGGCCAGGATACGCTGCTGCCGTTGATGGCACAGCTGCACATTCCCTGGACTCCATTCCGCTATTGCTTCCGGTTCCCGGCGGAAAAGACCACTGCCGCTACAGGGCGCGTCAACTACCATCACATCGAAATAGTTCTCCAGCCGGCTAAAATCAGCCGGGTCATTGCTCGTAATGACCGTATTGGCGCCACCCCATTTGACCATATTCTCTTCCAGTATGTGTACCCGGTTACGGATCACCTCATTGCTGACGAGCAGGCTACCGGGCGACAGCAGGGATTGCAGCAGCGTGGATTTTCCGCCCGGGGCCGCGCAAAGATCCAGCACACGCAACGGACGGGACAGGTCCGTGGTCTGTCGCAGGGCCTGCTCAAGGAACATGCCGGAAGCCTCCTGCACATAGTAGGTGCCCGCATGGAATAACGGATCGAAAGTAAAGGACGGCCGCTCCGGAAGATAATACCCGAAAGACGACCAGGGCACCCGCCCGGCGCCCGCCACAGTCCAAACACCTCCGCCGCCACCCGCCCCCATAAGCTCGGCATCTCCGCTGCCACCCGCCCCCCGCAAGCCCGCCCCCGCTATCTTGCCCGGATTCACCCGGACAGAAGTCACCTGCGGCCCCGCCGCATGCACGCTTTCAAACGCCTCGCGGTCAAACCCCGGAAGTCCTTCAAGAGAAGAGAGTAATGCTTTTGGTAAAATAGGTTGTAGATTTAAGCCGCAAAATTACAGATTCTTAATTTCCCCGATCAAATCCTGCAGCACCTTCTTCGCATCCCCAAACAACATCGACGTCTTCGGCTGGAAGAAAAGATCGTTTTCGATCCCGGCATACCCCGGCTTCATCGATCGCTTGTTGACGAGACAGGCCTTGGCCAATTCGACATCCAGAATGGGCATGCCATAGATCGGGGAGGATGGATCGGTCTTGGCAGCGGGATTGACGACGTCGTTGGCGCCCAACACGACAACCACATCCGTGGTGGGAAATTCTTCATTGGCCTGCTCGAGCTCCAAAAGGTTATCATAGGTGACATCCGCCTCCGCCAGCAGCACGTTCATATGGCCAGGCATCCGGCCTGCCACGGGATGGATAGCATATTTCACCTCCACCCCTTTTTCTGTCAGTAGCTTTTCCAATTCATGACAGGCATGCTGCGCCTGCGCCACAGCCAGCCCATAACCGGGAACGATCATGACCTTGCGTGCATACGTCAGCACCATCGCCGCATCGCTCAGCGAGATCTCACGATAGATACCCTGCTCCTTTCCACCGCCGCCCGTCGATACCGCCGTCGCCCCGAACGAACCGATCAGCACATTTCTCAGCGACCGGTTCATCGCCTTGCACATCAGGATCGTGAGCACCGTGCCCGCCGCGCCGACCAGGATACCGCCGGTCAGCATGGCTTTATTGTCGTACAGGAAACCCCCGCACGCCGCAGCAACCCCCGTAAAGGAGTTCAGTAGGGAGATCACCACCGGCATATCCGCCCCGCCGATCGGCAGGACGAACAAAACGCCATATAGCAACGCCATCACAACGATCGAGTAAAAAAGAATAGTCGCCATATCCTGCTGGCCCATCATCAGAACGACCGCCGTCGCAACGACTAGCAGCAAAAAAAACAAATTCAGCGCATGTTGCCCCCTGAAAACCACATCTTTTATCCTCCCGTTCAATTTCCCCCACGCAATCATGCTTCCCGCAAAAGACACCGATCCGATAATGACCCCCGCCAGGATGATCAGCAATTCGACTCTGTCCGCGGCAACCGCCCCCAACCGCCCAAACTCCGAAATCGAAATCAACGCCGCACACGCCCCACCCATCCCGTTGAAGAGGCTCACCATCTCCGGCATCGCCGTCATCTTCACTTTTTTGGCCGCCAGCAGGCCCGCCGTCCCGCCGATCAGCAGCGCCCCCGCAATCCAACCGAAATTATGCAGCGCCAACCCATGATCGCGATAAAGAAAGATCGTCCCGAAAATCCCCACCGCCATCCCGCCGGCCGCGATAAGATTGCCTCTCCGGGCTGTGGCAGGGTCGGACAACATCTTCAGCCCCAGGATGAACGTCACGGACGCTACCAGGTAACAGATCGCAAGAAGGTCAATTCCCATTTATCGTTTCTTTTTAAACATTTCCAGCATCCGGTCCGTTACGACAAATCCCCCCACCACATTCAGCGTGCCGAGTATCACCGCCAGGAACCCGACAGCCAGCGCGATATAATTATCGCTCGCCGCCCTGCCCAGCACAATGATGGCGCCGATCAGCACCACCCCATGGATGGCATTGGCGCCGCTCATCAGCGGCGTATGCAATACCGAAGGCACCCGTCCGATCACCTCGATCCCCAAAAAGATCATCAGGATGACAATATAGATCATCTGCTGATGATCCCCGATCCAGGTCAATAGCTTATCCATGATCAATCATTTTAGTCGATATTAGCTTGCGAACTGAGGACGTCCATGCTCTGCGCCCTCGTCGTTCTGGGCAGCATATCCAGGCTGAAGCTCGTGATGTGTTGCCTGCCCCAGGCAGCCATTAATTCCGGGTTGTATAACGGCCGATAAATGCCGATGAGGATCTTATGTCGAAGTAACGCGGGAATATCGTTGAAATGTATCCCCAATAAAAGATCGGCAGAGGCCAATACGTCGGCCCTCGGCCGCATTGCCGCACCGGCTTTCTCGTACTCACTATCCGGACAGAACGCCTTTTCCCCCGCGCCGGATTCCACCCAAACCTCGACCTTTCTTTTCGTCAGCGTAGCCGTCCCTTCTGCTAATAAGGAGACTCTCGATTCAAATGATGGTTCCTTGAGTACGCCAACGATCATAGTGGTAATAATAAACTAAAAGTACGTATTATTTTTTACATCCCCTGCCCTCCCGCTAAAACCTGATCGTAAAGTCCTGCTTGACTTTAAACTCATCCCGCAAAAAAACCAGCCCGATAAAAAACAGATCTATCGTCATATATACCCGCGGATCCCCCCGGATCGCCGCCCAGGCCCTTTCCATATCGGCGCTCCAATGAATATCGTCGAAGATCAGCACCGCAGGGGCGGACATATGTGCCATCAACAAATGAAAATACCGCAAGGTCGGTTCATACCGGTGATTCCCATCCACAAAAGCCAGTCCCACCGGGCCGATCTTCTCGAGAAGAGGCTCCAGCAACGCATCGAAATTGCCCGGCAGGAGCTCGGCATCCACTCCCAGCGAACGTAGATTTTGCGCAGCCGTCCCGATGATTGGCCCCGATCCTTCCATCGATATCACCCGGGCCCCCGGCGCGCCCGTTGCCAGATAGGCAGTAGATAGCCCCAATGAAGTGCCGAGTTCCAGCACCGTAGCAGGCTGATAATGATGCGCGATGCGGAACAACAATTGCCCCAGCCTCGGAGGTTTGGCCGCACGCCGCGCGATGTCGGAAATTTTGCGCATCCGCATCTGCGCCCCCGATCTCTCATCACTCACGCCGGTCGCCGCATCCGCCTCCCCTGCATAAGCAGAACCCGCCCCCATATCTTCTATCCCCAGCAGCCGGTGATCCCGCAGCAACCGCCCCCGCAGCTCCTCGATAGCAGCCCAGGCGGGATACGGCCGCCGGTCATTCATCACACGCGTCACGAAATCAAAGACAAAAGGGGAATGTATCCCATGACCCTTGCCGTTGGCAGCAGTAAAATAATAGTGAAGATATTTCCAGGCGAGCCGGACGGGAGAATACATAGCCGGTTCTTTATTGATTCGGTTTCCTCCAGACAATCGTCTGCTTACTGGTGAGTATATTCTTTACAGCCCTTTCTAATGCCCGTTCCTCCGAATGTTGATCCTTGGCCCGGCCGATCGGCTCCCACACCTGGAAGCTATACGCATACGCATGTTTTTCATCGGCGGCAAAATCCAGGTGCGAAACCATCTCCCACCTCTTCTCATCGATCACCGGGAAATAAGCGTCCCCGTCCACCACCGTATGCACCCGCGTCAGGTAGATCTTGTCGGCCAACGGCATCGCTGCCGTATAGATCTCACCGCCCCCTATAACAAAGCATTCCTTGCAATCCGTTCCGCTCACCAGTCCAAACACCTGCCTCAAATCCCCCGCTACCGTCACCTTCGCATTGTGCGGGTCCCAGTCCTTATTACGCGTGACGACAAAATTGTACCGGCCAGGCAAAGGCTCTCCTGCCAGGGCCTCATAAGTCTTCCTGCCCATGATGACCGGCATGCCCCAGGTAGTGTTCTTGAAGAACTTCATATCATTCGGCAGGTGCCAGACCAGGCGGTTCTCCTTCCCGATCACATTATTGGTGCTGGCCGCGGCGATAAGGCTGATGATCATATCGATAAGTTTACACGGCTACAGGTGCTTTGATCGCCGGATGAGGCTGGTAATTCTCCAGGGTAAAATCTTCAAAACGGAATCCGAAAATATCCTTGATGGCCGGGTTGAGCCTCATCACCGGCAACGGGTAGGGCTGACGGCTAAGCTGCAGTCTCGCCTGCTCCAGGTGATTATTGTATAAATGCACATCGCCAAAAGTATGGATGAATTCCCCCGGCTCGAGGCCGCAGACCTGCGCAACCATCAGGGTCAGCAGGGCATAGCTGGCGATATTGAAAGGCACCCCCAGGAAAACATCCGCGCTCCGCTGGTACAACTGACAACTCAGCTTCCCTTCTGCCACATAGAATTGAAACAGCGCATGACAAGGCATCAACGCCATCTCCGGAAGATCCGCCACATTCCACGCGCTCACGATCAGCCTCCGGCTGTCCGGGGTTCGGCCAATCTGTTCGATCAACTGGGTGATCTGGTCCGTCGTCTTCCCGTCGGCCCCTTCCCAGCTCCGCCATTGTTTGCCGTATACAGGCCCCAGGTCGCCATCCGCATCGGCCCATTCGTCCCAGATACTCACCCCATGCTCTTTCAGATACCGGGTATTCGTATCCCCGCGCAGGAACCACAACAGTTCGTAAATGATACTTTTCAAGTGTAATTTTTTGGTGGTCACCAGCGGAAAGCCTCTCGCCAGGTCGAACCGCATCTGGTAGCCGAAACAACTGATCGTACCGGTACCCGTCCTGTCCGTCTTGGCCGCCCCCTTGTCCAGTATATGCTGAAGAAGATCCAGATATTGCTGCATAGGTGCAATTTACAGAAAGTCCCTTTTCCCAGCCGACCCGAAAATTCCGATTGTGGGGAAATGGTGTATTGTCCTTTTGAAACGCATAAATAAATAAATGGATAAACCATTGATCTTATGAAACTTACCTACCGTATCGCCGTTCTGGTTTAAAAGGCGGCAAAGGATGCGGGATATTTGAAGTCTTAAAGAACTTATGTATTTTGGACGGGACCTGATACCCGTTTATTAAAACCGTAGTATTTGAAACTTTTTATCATCGTTTCTGCCGTATCCGGCCTCGTCATAGGGCTTTGGATCCGAGGAAGGTTTACCTCCACCTTCCGGCTTTTTAGGGTGACCCGTTCTGCCAATGACCACACATTTAAGCCCGGCGCATTCATTTTCATCTCCAATCTGAAAAAACCCCGGCGGTTCGATCTCATCAGTTATCGAGCCGTTATTCCGCCAGGGGGACTGACCATCCTCACCCATCGATTATGCGGTATGCCAGGCGATACGCTGGAAATAAAGGCGGGAGTGTTGTATGTCAATGGCATGGAGGCCGACGGCCCACTACCCCTTCGCCATATCTACAGGGTTCAGACAAAGGACCGTCCGGACATCGGGTTCGACCAGCAGCAGGCCTATGCCATTCCCCCGTATACGAACACCCTTTATGTTGTACTGGAGGACAAGCGTGTGGAGAGTCAGCGGCTGAAGGGCGAGCGTTACGTGCTGCCACCCGGCTTGCGGGATGACGCTATATTCATCAGGTATAAATCCAATTGGAACAGAGATCACTTCGGCCCCGTAAAAGTCCCCGCCGGCAGGTGGTTCGTCCTGGGTGACGACCGTAGTAACACCGTAGACTCCCGTTACCTGGGATTTATCGACCCATCAACATTCGTAGGCTCCGTCCTGTGGAAGTGACACTCGCTGGTGTTTAGATTCTTTGAATGGCGGAAAGCATATGAGCCACTCCATCAATGCCTAAAAGTATTTGCTGTGGATTATATCCTAACCACCCTAATAATTCTACAATTAAATGATATCTTCTTTCTGCGCGACTTGTCGAAATAACATTTCTTTCGAAACAAACAGGTTCGTAATGGGCAATTCATGCTTCCCTCACTTCGCCGCCAGCAGCCCATTCACCGTATCATAAAAGTCCTTCTTCTGATCCTCATAATGCTCCCCTGTTCCCGGCCCGCTGAATCCCGTATGGATCTTCACGATATGCCCATCCCTGCCGACAAAAATTGTCGTAGGAAAATTGACGATGCTTTCCAGTTGCGGCAGCGTCTTTTGCGACCGCTGCGGATCGCCAACCGCCGCGCCCGTGATCAGCATGGGATAATGTACATTGAATCTTTGCTGGAAGGTGCGAAGACTATTTTGAGATCTGGCGAAGTCAGTGCTGCGCTCATATGCCAGCGACACGATCTCCACCCCCTTACTGCGGTATTCATTATAGAAGCCGCTCAGGAACCGCGTCTCATCCATGCAATTGGGACACCAGGACCCCATGATCTGCACCAGCACGACCTTGCCTTTGAAGCGGTCATCCGACAACGAGACCGGGTTGCCGTCGATATCTTTGAAAGTAAAAGTAAACGGGACGTCTTTATTCCAATGCGTCATCGCGAACTGGTCTTCGAGATGCGCGTTCGCATCCTTTACCGCCCCCCAGACCGAGTAACCCGCAGGCCCGGAGAACATTTGGCCGCCCGACAACGAATCACCGTCGACCTTCGCCGTGAAATAATAGGCATGCGTGCCGTCGAATGCGGACAGCTTCAGGCTGTCGCCGTTCACGACCCCTTCCAGGTAACGCAGGTCCCCGCCGGCATCGAGAAAAGTGCCCGTGACACGAGGGCCCTCCTGGCGAAATTCCCCTACGCGGAAAGTAGAGTCACTGCCGTTGGGAGCACGGAAGACCGCCGCCCAGCGCCCCGTCACGTCATGCATGCGGACGGGCTTGCCTGTAATGAAGCGGTACTGCTGCCCATAGAACGCCTTGAACGGCGTCGACCGCCAGGCATCCGCCGTATGGACTATCCACACCCCGTCCAGATCACCGTCCCGTGTCAGCAAAGCCCTCAGCTGGGATTCGTAAAAAGGCATCCGGATCAGCACCGAATCACCCGCCAGGGTTATATTGTCAACCAGCAGCCGCTCGTCGGCATTCCTGATATAGAGTATTTTCTTGCCCGCGCTGTCCTTGACCTCGAAATTGAATACAATATGATTGCCGTCCTTTCTGACGAGGTAAGCCCGCCATAGCCCGCTGCGAAAGCCCGGCCCACCGCCCGCCTCAACCCCGCCGTGCGGAGCGCCCATCGCCATCTGGCATATCAATAACAGGCCGCCCGTTAAAATTCTCAGCATAAAATCGATCATTGAAGGTGAAACTGCAATGTAAGATTTTCCAGCATCTCCGCTGTCATCCGTGTAAGGTCATATTCCGGCTTCCACCCCCATTCCGCCCTCGCCACCGAGTCATCGATACTCTGCGGCCAGCTATCGGCAATTTGCTGCCGGTAATCCGGAGCGTACTGGATCCTGAACTCAGGCATATGCCGGCGGATCTCTTCACCGATCTCCCGGGGGGAAAAACTGAGGGCCGCCACATTATACGACGTCCTCACCGTCAAATTCGCCGCCGGCGCCTCCATCAGCTCGATCGTCGCCCGGATCGCATCCGGCATGTACATCATCGGAAGATAGGTGTCCTCTTTCAAAAAGCATTTGTAGCTCCCGCTCTCCAGCGCCTCATGAAAGATCTCGATCGCATAATCGGTCGTCCCCCCACCGGGCGCGGATTTATAGCTGATCAATCCGGGATATCGTATGCTGCGCACGTCCACCCCATACCGCCCGAAGAAATAGTTGCACCAGAACTCCCCGGCATACTTGCTGATCCCATAGACCGTACTGGGCTCGATAATCGTGCGCTGGGGACAGTCCTTCCGCGGCGATGTCGGCCCGAATACCGCAATGCTGCTCGGCCAGTATACCTTGTGCAGCTTCTCTTCCCGCGCAATGTCCAGCACATTCAGCAAACCCTGCATATTCAGGTGCCACGCCAGATTCGGGTTCTTCTCCCCCGTAGCCGACAGGATCGCCGCCAGTAGGTAGATCTGGGTGATATTCTGACGGATGACCTGCACATGCAGCATCTCCTTGTTCATGACGTCCAGCGAGACATAGGGGCCGCTGCCTTTCAGCAATTCGTTCTCTTCCCGCAGGTCAGAGGCCACGACGTTGGCATTACCATAGATCTTCCGAAGGGCAAGCGTCAACTCGACGCCGATCTGCCCGCTCGCCCCGATGACAAGCACTTTTTCTTTGGTCATTATCCGTGGGTTTTTGGGTTGCGAAACTAACGCTTTTTGTGTTAGTTTTGCCCCATGGAATTCCTCGATAGACTATTCGCCCATCAATCATACGATAAAAAAAACTTTTTCCTCATCGCCGGCCCCTGCGTCGTGGAAAGCGAAGAACTGGTCATGGAAGTCGCCGATAAGGTCTCAACCATCTGCCGCAACCTCGGCATCCCCTACGTCTTCAAAGCCTCCTACCGCAAGGCCAACCGCACCAGCTCAGGCTCTTTCACCGGCATCGGCGACGACAGCGGGCTCGAACTGATCAAAAAGGTTGGAGACACCTACCGCCTCCCAACCACTTCCGATATTCACGCCCATGACGAGGCCGCACCCGCAGCCCGTTATGTAGACATCCTGCAGATCCCCGCCTTCCTGTGCCGTCAGACAGACCTGCTCGTCGCCGCCGCAGAGACCGGCAAAGTCGTCAATGTAAAAAAGGGACAGTTCCTCAGCGGGCCATCCATGAAATTCGCAGTGGAAAAAATAAAGAAGGCAGGAAACGACAGCATCATCCTCACAGAAAGAGGCACGACCTTCGGCTACCAGGACCTGGTAGTAGATTATCGCAATATTCCCTGGATGCAGGAACATGGCGCCCCCGTTGTCATGGATTGCACACATTCCCTGCAACAACCCAATCAGACCAGCGGGGTCACCGGCGGCAATCCTCAACTGATCGGAACGATCGCAAAGGCTGCACTCGCCGCCGGCGCCAATGGCCTTTTCATAGAAACACACCCCAACCCGGCTGTCGCCAAAAGTGATGGAGCCAATATGCTTCGGTTGGATCTTCTACAGGGATTACTGGAACAGCTGGTAAAGATTCGGAAAGTAGTAGCTGAGTTTTAAAGGGTCAGGACTCGGTCTTTCTGGAAAATAAGAATTAAAAACGGGACAAAACTCAACCCACAAATCGCCGAACCTCGCCGGTTCGGGCATCGCCGGAACTCGCCCGGCTTGCTCCCCAAAGGTACACCCAAACAGGTATTTCTACTAGCTGGAAAAGGGATAGGGATAGCTGCAACGTTCTTTTAATTCGCCGTTAACAGTTTACTGGGCAGAAGTCCAAATTCTTTTTTGAAAGCAATCGTAAAATTACTGAGATTCGAATAGCCTAGCTCCATGGCCACCTCTTTGACCGAATGCCCTCCCGCCAGCAACTTATCTTTCGCAGCCTGCATGCGAACCTTCTGGAAATATTCGTAGACCGGAATACCGTAGATCAGCTTAAAATCCTTTTTCAGCTTCGATTCACTGATAGATACCATCCGCGCCAGCTGACTGATCGTAGGCGCAGGTTCGAAAACATCTTTCGTCAGCACCGCCTCCACCTGCATCACCCGGCCGATATCCGCCTTCGACAAAGGAATATTGAAATAAGAATTCTTTTTGCGCTCATACAAACGCAGAAAAAACCGTTCGATCAACAGCATGATCCTGTTTTGAATAACCGCCAGCCGCATGGGATTATCGTCTTCCACATCCGTCACCTCCTGCATTAATCGCCTGTACTCACTGTCCAGCGGCTCCCGGTGTACATTTTCCACCTGCAGGGACAAATACGCAGCCAGCACATCGCCGATATCCTCCACACCGAGATAGTCGGCCAGCCATTTCGCGTTCAACAGGATATCGATGCCCTTGTAGACCGTGCCCTTCCCCATTACATAGGCCCAATCAACCAGCGTATCCGTCAGATACGCCACCGATCTGGTCGTATGGGACTCCCTCAGTCGTTCGTCGCCAATGCGTATTTCCAGCGTGTCGGGGATGGTCAGCTCGTGAAAGCGCAGCGTATAGAATTCTTCGCGGATCTTCCGGCGACAGAGAAACCAGTCCTGGTTCATCCGGCAATTGATGATATTGACATGGATCCCGTTCGGTAATCTCGCAAAAATGAGACTGCCGGAGGCTACCGGCTCCGGAAATATCAACTGGTGATTTTCTACCGGCACATTTAATCGCTGCGCCAGGTCATTCATCAGTTGCTCATAATCCGTATAGGAGTAATCAAACTGAAACAAGAAACAGGGTTTCAGGTAAGGTACGAAAAAAAAGCGGGAGCTCTCTCGCTGGAAATGGGTAAGTTCAGCTGCCGCCCCGCGCCCCTTACAGGTATTTCAGTGGATTCCGCCGGGCCGAAAGGATATACCGCTTGATATTCATCCAGAACGCCAGGACGAAATAAACGATCAGCGGCGACCCCATAGTGAGGAAAGAAATGTAGATAAACCAGGTCCGGATACGCGAAGTGGCTATACCCATTCGCTCACCGATCGCCGTACACACTCCGAAAACCTGCCACTCGATGAAGTGCTTGAGTCTGTTCATGTTGCTAATTTAAAAAAAATCGTCAAGATCTCCCCTATTAAATCTGGCCGCCGAAAGTAAATTTTAGGTAAATTTGCGTTTTCCGTCAAGGCTGCCCTCATGGGTTCCTGAAGCAGGTAAGCCGCTGATACTCAATTGACGCCTGGGGTAGCTGACAAGTCCAGCAGATCCTCCGGCGCCGCGGTTCGGACGACAATATCGCAGTCCGTCCTTTAACATATAAAATAAATATATCATGGTCTTCGATCTGGATTTAATCAAAAAGTTATACGGGGAAATGCCATCCAAAGTGGACGCAGCCCGTAAGCTCGTAGGCAAACCGCTCACCCTCGCAGAAAAAATTTTGTATGCCCATCTTTTTACGCCACCGACCCGGGCATACTCCCGCGGAAAGGACTACGTTGATTTTGCCCCGGATCGCGTCGCCATGCAGGACGCCACCGCCCAGATGGCCCTGTTGCAATTTATGACCTGCGGCCGCGATAAGGTGGCAGTCCCCTCCACCGTCCATTGCGATCACCTCATTCAGGCCAAAACGGGCGCCGTGTCCGACCTCGCCACCGCCCTCGACGTCAATAAAGAAGTATACGATTTCCTCGCATCGATCTCTAATAAATACGGTATCGGGTTCTGGAAGCCCGGCGCAGGCATTATCCACCAGGTAGTCCTCGAAAACTATGCTTTCCCCGGCGGCATGATGATCGGCACCGATTCCCACACGCCCAACGCAGGCGGCCTCGGAATGGTAGCCATCGGCGTCGGCGGAGCGGATGCCGTCGATGTAATGGCAGGCCTGGCCTGGGAACTCAAAATGCCCCGGCTTATTGGCATCAAGCTCACCGGTAAGCTAAGCGGCTGGACCTCCTCCAAAGATATCATCCTGAAAGTGGCCGGCATCCTGACCGTCAAAGGCGGCACAGGGGCCATCGTCGAATACTTCGGTGAAGGCGCCGACAGCCTCAGCGCTACCGGTAAAGGCACCATCTGCAATATGGGCGCCGAGATCGGGGCCACCTGTTCAATCTTCGCCTATGACGCCAAAATGGCCTCCTATCTCAAGGCGACAGGCCGGGAAGAAGTGGCCGCACTCGCCGATGGCATCAAGGACTATCTGCGCCCCGATAAAGAAGTGTACAGTGATCCGGCTAAATATTACGACCAGGTGATCGAGATCAACCTCAACGAGCTGGAGCCCTACGTGAACGGCCCCTTCACTCCCGATCTGGCCTGGCCGATCAGTAAGTTTGCAGAGGCAGTCAGGGCCAACAACTGGCCCGAACGCCTCGAAGTCGCCCTCATCGGCTCCTGCACCAACTCTTCTTATGAAGATATCAGCCGCTCGGCCTCCCTTGCACAACAGGCCATCGACAAAAAATTAAAGACCAAAGCAGAATTCACGATCACCCCCGGTTCCGAGCAGGTGCGCTTCACTATCGAAAAAGATGGTTTCCTCAAGACCTTCGACCAGATCGGCGGCGTCGTCCTCGCCAATGCCTGCGGACCCTGTATCGGTCAGTGGGCCCGGCATATCGACGACCCCAACCGTAAAAATTCCATCATCACCTCCTTCAACCGAAATTTCGCCAAGCGTAACGATGGCCTGGCCAGTACCCACGCTTTTGTCGCCAGCCCCGAGATCGTCACGGCCTTCGCCATTGCCGGTGACCTTACCTTCAATCCGCTGACCGATAAGCTGAAAAATGAAAAGGGAGAAGAGGTAATGCTCGACGAACCGACCGGCGTAGAATTGCCACCGAAAGGCTTTTCAGTAGACGACGCCGGCTATCAGGCCCCCGCCAAAGATGGCAAAGGCCTGCAGGTCGTGGTGAAGGCCGACTCTCAGCGCCTCCAGCTGCTCGCCCCTTTCGCCGCATGGGAAGGCACCGATCTGAAAGAACTGAAGCTGCTGATCAAGGCAAAGGGCAAATGCACCACCGACCATATTTCCATGGCTGGCCCCTGGCTCAAGTTCCGCGGCCATCTCGATAATATTTCCAATAACATGCTCATCGGCGCCGTCAACTTCTTCAACGAAAAGACCGATTCCGTGAAGAACGAGCTCACCGGCGAATATGGCCCCGTACCCGTCACCGCAAGAGCCTATAAGGCTGCCGGTATCGGATCAGTCGTGGTAGGCGATGAGAACTATGGGGAAGGTTCCTCCCGCGAGCATGCCGCCATGGAACCCCGCCATCTCGGCGTCCGCGCCATCGTGGTCAGGAGCTTTGCCCGCATCCACGAGACCAACCTTAAAAAGCAGGGGATGCTCGCGTTGACCTTCGCGGGTAAAGAAGACTATGACAAGGTGCAGGAGGATGACAGCATCGACATCGTCGGTCTCACTTCCTTTGCTCCCGGCAAGCCCCTCACCATGGTGCTGAACCATAAAGACGGCAGCAAGGACCAGGTCACCCTCAATCATACATACAATCAACCGCAGATCGAGTGGTTCAAGGCCGGCGGAGCCCTCAACGTGATCCGCACAGAGTTCGCTAAATAAAAAATTGGCTACGGCCAGAGTCTTTTCATTTTCCTCGAGGCCCCGCACCAGTGGGGTCTTTTTTTTGTGTGGTGCCGGCGCCATACCCGTGATGAGACAGGCGCCGAACTTCGTCGGGCCTGCTTCGACACGGCCCTCCTAGTTCCTAACCTTCGCTTAAAAAGCCTTAAAATAGGGGAAAATTAATAACTATTAAGTGGGGTTATTTTTTGAATGAGTTTTATTGCCTGCTGCTTATAATCTGGAAGTATTTTGTTGATTCCCATTAAAGACGAACCATTGGCAATTTGTACTCCCATGTCCCCTACAAAATAACCATTGATTTTAATAATATTTGGGTATTCATACCTCATGTTGAAGAGTACATATCCATTGTCGTCAATTATTTCCATGTTATCGTCGCTCGTTTGAAAAATGGAAGCTTCGCCGGAGGGCGCACCGGAATAGGTGTGCAATATACTATAGGTTTATGAGGATGCTTTTTCTTGGCCATTGACAATCAGGTTTGGCCAAAATACAACTTTATAATTTAAACCTGTCCTCTAACTCCGATACCTTATAATGGACTTGGGCTCTCCCCCACCCACCGTCCCGTGACCTCCGGTCAGTGCGTGACGACCTGCGAGGCATTCGTCCGCAGTCTCCGCTCCGCTGCGCCAGCTAACGCTGGCTAACAGGGGCCCGTGTCAGCTTCGTTTATTCGGGTCTTCGCCCCTCATAGCTCCGCAACGGCCGTCTCGGCCGTTAACCCCTCTGCACCTTCCGAACTTGCATATGCAAGCTCCCAAAAAACAAAAAAAAGACACTTTGCCCAGAAATTCGGTCCCCCGCCTTCCCCAACCTCACTTCGTAATCCTCGCTCCGCGCGATTAAGCCGTTAGGCCCATGAAAACGCATCCCCGCTCACCACATGCGTCACCTTCACCCCCGGCGCCTTCTGCTGCAGCACCGGCACCAACCACTCCATCCCCGGCTCCTCACTGACCGAATGCCCCAGGACCACCAGCGCAACCTTCCCCCCGATGTACCGAGCATCCCGCACATACTCGCTCGTCTCCCACTCGTTCAGCTCGCCGCAGATCAAAAGATCCGGCTGATATTGCTCGATCGTCGCAATCTGCGATCTCCCGCCTGCCGCCCCGGGCGAAAGCACTATCTTGCTACACACCTGCGCCGGATCGCCTATATATTTCAAATGCTCTATCCCGAGACGCTTCTTCAGATGCATCATCATCTCCATCAAAGACATCTCCGGCAACGTCATCACTGCAGGAGTATCCTCCTGGTAATAGGAGTCCCAGCCCAGCGCCTGCAATACGCCCATCCGGATGCCATCGGGCTTGTGCGCGTGTATCCCGTCATGAAAGCGCCATACACAAATGCCATGCTCTTTAAGTATCCGCTCCTTCGCCTTGAAAACCGGGTCATTTCCCAGCCACTCCGTTTCATCCAGGTGATTGTAATACGTAGGTTCATGCGCAATGATAAAATTGGCCCCAAGCCCGATGGCCTTCGCTATCACCGCTTCCGTAGCAAACATCGTAGTGACGATGCCCTTGACAGGCTGGTCGGGATCTCCCGCCTTAATCGTATCCACCGTATTCGGAAATGGCGCACCGGGAATATCCGCCAGTAACGCGTCGATCACCTGGCGGATCGTCATATCGGCACGGCCCGCCGGGGCCCCAACCACCGATCCCGTGATAAAGACCGGCGCAGAAATCGCTGCCAGTGTGGTCAAAAAATCACGCCGCCCCCAGACTTTGCGCGGAAAATAGCGGTCGAATGTGTTTTCATGCATATATCGTTAATTTGTGCCAATAAATATAGAGCTTATTTAAATCAACTATTATGAACCCTCGCATCCTTTTCCCCATCGCCTTCGCCCTTCTGACCCAATGCGCCCTTGCCCAGTCGTCCCCCGGCAATAAAAAAAAATTGGCCGTCATCGGCTATTATGCCGGAAGAGGATCAGACATCGACAGCTTCGCGACAGGCCAGTTGACCCATATCATCTTCAGCTTCTGCCACCTGAAAGGCAACCTGCTCAACATAGCCAATGCAAGAGACACCGCTACTATCCGGCACCTGGTGTCCCTCAAACAAAAGAACCCCCGGCTCAAAGTGATCCTTTCGATGGGCGGATGGGGCGGTTGCAAGACCTGCACCGATGTGTTCGCGACCGATAGCGGGCGCAGCGAATTTGCCCGCTCAGTCAAAGAGCTCACCGATTATTTTCATACCGACGGCATCGACCTCGACTGGGAATATCCCGCCCTCGTGAACGTCCCCGGCTACGCATTCTCGCCGGATGATAAAGATCACTTCACGGAGCTTCTCAGGGGGCTGCGCAGCCGGCTGGGGAAGAAAAAAGAGATCAGCTTCGCAGCCGGCGGCTATACCGACTACCTGACAACTTCTATCGACTGGAAGAACGTGGCGCCCCTGGTCAACTACATCAACCTCATGACCTATGACCTCGTCAACGGCTATGCTACCGTCACCGGTCACCATACCCCGCTGTACTCCACTCCACAGGATGTGGAATCCGTCGATCATGCCGTTCGCTGGCTAGATTCCATCGGCGTCCCCGCTGGCAAAATAGCCATCGGCATGGCCTTCTATGCCCGGGTCTTCCGCGACGTCGACAGCGTCAATAATGGCCTGTACCGCCCCTGCCATTTCTTCAGAGGAGTCGGCTACAAAGATTTCGCCACCTATTTTTCTCCCGATAGCGGCTTTGTCTACCATTGGGACCCCATAGCACACGCACCCTATATGTACAGCGCAAAACTACAGCTCTTCGCGTCCTTCGACGATACCACATCCATCCGGCAGAAAACGCTCTACGCCCTCCGCAAACGCCTGGGCGGAGTCATGTTCTGGCAACTCACCGAGGATACATTCACCGGCGGTTTGCTCGATGAGATAGATAAAACGAAAAAAACAGCCATTTACTAATAACCTGACTATCAGCTAGATAAAATTTCGCCCCCGATAAAAGTGGTCAACGCGGTGAATTTGAGGGCGAAAAAAGCAACCATTAACATTTCGTTTGCGTATAATCCAGCTTGGTAAAAGTAGTTTGCGCGTTGTTAATTATCATCTACCACCTAATGACTGTTCATTCGCTTTGATCTCAGGAAACACGCAAATACACGCCTTGATAGACGGCTGCCGATCGAATGACCGAGCGAGCCAAAAAGAGTTATATAACATGCTCAAGGAGTATGCCATCAAAATATGTTACCGTTATCAAAATAACCTCGAACAGGTGGAAGAGATTATGAACGAAGGATTTATCAAACTGTTTAAAAACATTCATCAATTCGAGGAGTCCCGACATTCGGATGTGCTCGCATCCCTCAAGGGATGGTTCAAACGGATCCTCGTCAACACCTGTATCGACCATTACCGAAAGAATGCTTCGTATATCAACGGGCAAATGCTGTCAGAAGATGCTGAGAATATTGCTGACAAACAGGAGACCGGCATCGATATCCTTTCCTATAAAGAGATCATTGAAGCCATCCGTCACCTGTCGCCCGCATATCGCACCGTCTTTAACTTATTTGTCATAGAAGGGCTGACCCATGAAGAAATCGCTAAACACCTTGGTATCTCGGTCGGTTCTTCCAAATCAAACCTGTCAAAAGCACGCGAAAACCTAAGAAAGATCCTAACAAAAAAAACCGACCAGAAAGCGTATGTTGAACCTATCCGATAAAGATCTGGATCGCCTGAGCCGGGAAGCCGCCTCGGAACATGATCCCGGAGATGTCGTAGGCCCAAGGTCATGGGATAAGCTCGAAATTCGGCTGGACAGACATTTGGGCCATGTCACTCCCCATCCTGCCCGGGGATTTTATCGCCTTCCTTTTTATTATGCACCCGTCGTGCTGCTGATACTCGGCGCCTCTTACTATTTTATGAGGAATCACCGGGCTCAAAAGGAAGCATCCTCCGGCAGCCCGCCACTGACATTGGTCAAACCGGCCCCCACAGGCGCAGACAAATATTCTACCCCATCTCAAAACCCAACACAAACCGATAAATCTACCTCTACACTAGTCCTTCCTCCTGCAACCTCCGAACAACCGACTGCCCCCGCAGCCGGCGCCGGGCCAGGCCATGACCTTACTTCCGGCGGATCGGCAGCACCCGCCACAGGCCATTCCGCCACCGGCAATCCCGCCCCAGCGACCCCGGCCGCAGGGACCCCGGCCGCGAGCAGCCGCATCACAGGCAGCCCCGCACCCAGCAGCTCCGCACCCAGCAGCTCCGCACCCAGCAGCTCCGGCACCTCCACTGCCGTCAAACCCTCGCACGGAGCTTCCGCTTCTAAGCTCGGCCGCGCCCTCGCGCGTCCTCTCCCCGCCACCAACGGGCACGATCGGTCGGTCACCTCAGCCCCCGGCTCGTCCAATGCAGCCGCCGGTCTATCCGGCATCGCCTCTCCAACCGGCGCCGCCCCTCTGTCCGGCGAGCGCCTGCTATCACTGTCCACCGTCCGCGGCCCTGTCCCGACAAAACGCCGCGGCTCGGTCTCCGACTCCGCCCTGCGCGCCTTCACGGTGAAAGCCACCCCCACCCCGATCCAACGAAAGGGCGGCCTGTATATCAACAGGTCTTTGCAGATCGGATTACTCGCCGCACCCGACTTCTCTTCCGTCAGCTCCATGTCCGGAGACAAACCTGGCAGCTCCATCGGGCTGACCGCGGATTACCAATTCGCTCATCGCTGGTATGTCGGCACCGGGCTGCTGCTGAGCCGAAAGAACTATGCCGCCGCGCCCCCGAACTTTCATGTGCCTGCGAATTATGATAATTTGCCCAATATCGATTTTGTCAAAGGATCTTTCAGCATGCTCGAGGTTCCGCTCAACCTCCGCTATGATTTCAGCGTCGCCGGCAATACGCTCTTTTTCGTTTCCGCCGGCCTGTCTTCCTATCTGCTGACCAGCGAAAGCTGCAACTATTATTACCAATGGTACAACCAGCCAAAAACCAAGAACATGCATTATGATAACCGGCCCGATTACCTGTTCTCGGCCCTCGATCTGTCCATGGGCGTCGAAATGGGCATCAATAACAGCATGTCCGTGCTCGTCGCCCCTTATGTGAAGGTGCCCGTCAGAAATATAGGGTTTGGTCAGGTCGAGCTCAGCAGCGTCGGTATCAACTTCATATTCGAATTCACTCCCGTGCTCAGCAGAAGCAGGTAATTCGGCCGGCCCAGCCACCAGCTTTCGCGCCCGCTCGCCTGCCCGACATCCCGCGCGCAGAACTTCGCCCGAGCTTCGCTCGCATCTCAGTTGCCTTCGCCGAAGGCTCGGTTACCCCCTCACATCAAACCACACCGGCGTCTCGTTGTTCCAGTCCCCGTTATAATTGATCATCACCTCTTCCCCCGCTTGAATATAACGCACCGATCTGATCGTTATCAGCTGACCCTCAAAATCCATCTCGTACTCACAGTTCGACCGGTAAGAGTGATTATAGAGCGGCACATAGCCCAACGCCATACAACAGTCTTTCTTGTCCGGCCCCCACTCGAAAATATAATCATGCAGCAGCGTCTGGTCCAGTAGCTTGCGCTCCGCCCGGGTCATCACGATCACAGGCGACACCTCGATCACCGTATCCCGGGCAATATCGATGGAAGCATATACGCCCCGCCCCCTCTCCCCCGTAGGCGCTATATACAGTTCTGGTAAGATCATACGTCAATTTTGGGCAAATTAATATATAATTGTAGGTTTGACTTATGTCTTTATCCCCTGAGTACATTGATCAGTTCCGGAACATCATTCAGTCGGAAGATGTATTACATATCCGGGAATTTCTGAATAACCAGAACATCAGCGACGTGGCCGAACTGATATACGAATTTCCGGAATTCGAAAGCCAGATCATCGGCAACCTCAGCATTCACAGGGCTTCCAGCACCTTCAAGATCCTCGACGTACCCACGCAGAAAAGAGTCATACAAGAATTGCCCGCCTTTAAAACCGCAGAGCTGCTCAACGACCTGTCGGCCGATGACCGGACCTCCTTCCTGGAAGAACTGCCCAGCGAAGTGGTGAAAGAACTCATCAAGACCCTCGACCCCGAAGAACGGAAGATCACCCTCGCCCTGCTGGGCTATCCCGAAAGCAGCGTCGGCAGACTGATGACACCCGACTATATCGCCGTGCAAAAAGACTGGACGGTCAGGGAAGTCATCGACCATATCCGGGAAGTCGGGAAAGACAGCGAAACCATAGACGTCATTTATGTGGTAGACGAAAAAGGCATCTTCATCGACGACGTCCGCATCAGGGAGATCATCCTCGCCAACCCCGACAAAAAGATCGAGGACGTGATCGACTACCGGTACATCGCCCTGAATGTGAACGATGACCAGGAGAAGGCCAGCGAAGCATTCAAAATGAACAACCGCGTCGCCCTTCCCGTCCTCGACAATAACAAGGTCATGCTGGGCATCGTCACCATCGATGACGTCCTGTGGATTACCCAGGAAAAATTTTCCGAAGACATCCAAAAAATCGGTGGTACCGAAGCCCTCGACGAGCCCTATCTCGAAATGCCCCTGCTCAAGTTGTTTAAGAAGCGTATTGTTTGGCTGGTCGTCCTCTTCCTCAGCGAAATGCTGACCACCACCGCCATGAGCTATTTCGAAGAGGAGATCGCCAAAGCCGTCGTCCTCGCCGTCTTCATCCCCCTCATCATCTCCAGCGGCGGCAACAGCGGTTCCCAGGCCTCCACCCTCATCATCCAGGCCATGGCGTTGGGCGAACTGACCATCGCCGACTGGTGGCGCGTCATCCGGCGAGAGCTCATTTCCGGTCTCCTTCTCGGCACTGTGCTGGGCATCATCGGCTTTACCCGGGTCATGCTGTGGAACCAGATCTTTCACAGCTATGGCCAGCATGGCGTCTTGATAGCCAGTACCGTAGGCTTTGCCCTGGTAGGCGTGGTGCTCTGGGGTACCATCGCCGGCAGCATGCTGCCCATCGTCCTCAAAAAGTTTGGCGCCGACCCGGCTACCTCCTCCGCTCCCTTCGTGGCCACCCTGGTCGACGTGACCGGCCTGGTCATCTATTTTTCCGTAGCCTATATGATCCTGCGCGGCACCCTCCTATAGATCCCATCCATCCGCGCGCCCCGCACGCTCCTCCCGCACATCGCGCTCCCCACCCGGCATTAACCCCGAAAATAAATTTCACACCCCATTAAACCTTCCATAATCAAACATGCGACAATTGCTTACCGATTAGGGAAAAGCCTAATTTGTTAAAAGCTTGTAATCCCCTTATTTTCAGCGTTTTTCTGCGTAACTTACTACGTCAGCCCGGCAAAAGTAAAAGCCGGACAACCGTATCTATTTTATACAAAAGCGTATGTCATGAAAAATATTATTCCAGGAATGAAACGGAAGATGTTGATCGCTCTATTTGGCCTGTTACTGGTAGGCATGTCGGGCTTTGCCCAACACGGCGGTGGTGGTGGCAGAGGAGGTGGCGGCGGCGGATTCAGAGGCGGCGGTGGTGGCGTCAGAGGTGGCGCGGGCTATAGGTCAGGCGCCGTCAGAGGAAGTTCCGGATTCGGTGGCGCCCGTGGCTATGGTGCCCCAGGCGTCAGAGGCGGCTATGGCGGACACGGCTATGGCGGCGTAGGCAGTCGTGGCTACGGCAGCTATGGCGGTCGCGGTTATGGCGGTCGCGGCTGGGGGGGCTATGGTGGCTGGGGCTATGGTGGCTGGGGATTAGGTTTCGGTCTCGGCTGGGGGTGGCCCTACTATGGAGACTATGGCTATCCCTATGGTTATGGCTCTCCTTATGGCAATCCTTATGCCGATGGCTACTATGACGATCCCTCGGATCCCTATGGCGACGGTACGGCGTCTAATCCTCCGCCCCAGCAGTACAACAACGGCTACGGCGATAATTACAATGGTGGTAATGGCAACGGCAACTACAATAACGGCGGTAACGGCTATAACAACGGCGGTAACGGCTACAATAACAATAATGGCGGTAACGGGAATTATAACAATGGCGGAAATTATAATAACAACAATTATAGTCAACGCCAGCAGCCCCCGCGGCCCCAGGTACCCGATACGGTCCTCTCTAACCGGCCAGGCACTCAAAATTCCCCATCCGCCTATTACGGCGACGGCGCCACTGCGTCCAATGACAAAGTATGGGTAAAAGCCCATTGGAAACACACCAACGACGGTTGGGTATGGATAGACGGCTATTGGAAGCCGCGGACCACAAACTATAATTAAGAATGGAATCGCTTCGGTTCCCCTGAATACATCTCATTCTTTTCACCAGCCCTCCCCGATGGGGAGGGCTGTTTTTTTCGCTGCGTCCGCAGGTACGTCCCGTCACCATCCCACGCCCGCTCTACTTTACCCTTCCGCCCCGGTCACCACCGTCCTCACTTCGCCCTCCACACCCCCGTCTCAAAATAATTGTATAATATTGCCCGTTAATTGGTTGATTTTAAATCCATCACTATGTGCGGCATTGTTGCTTATATCGGACCACGCGAAGCTTATCCTCTCATTCTGAAAGGCCTGAAACGATTGGAGTACAGAGGGTATGATAGCTCCGGGGTCGCCTTGCTCAATAAAGATCTGCGGGTATACAAGAAAAAAGGCAAAGTGGCCGAACTTGAAGACAGCCTCGTAGGCAAAGACCTCCATGCCCATGTTGGTATGGGACATACCCGCTGGGCGACACATGGCGAACCCAATGACCGCAACGCCCATCCGCACAGCTCCGCCAGCGGCCGGCTCGCCATGATACACAACGGCATCATCGAGAACTACACCCAGCTGAAAAGCGAACTGATCAAAAAAGGGTACCACTTCACCAGCGATACCGACACCGAAGTACTGCTCAACTTTATCGAAGACATCCAACAAAACAACCACTGCGGCCTCGAAGAGGCCGTTCGCATCGCCCTCAAAAGAGTGGTCGGCGCCTACGTCATCGTCCTGCTCGACCGGGATTCTCCGGATACCCTCATCGCTGCCCGGAAGGGCTCCCCGCTGGTCATCGGCATCGGTAAAGGCGAACACTTCCTCGCCAGTGACGCTTCGCCGATTATCGAGTATACCAAAGAAGTCGTCTATGTCAATGACTATGAGCTGGCCATCCTCAAGGCCGACGAACTCATCCTCAAAAACCTCGGCAACGAAAAGATCACCCCTTTCATCCAGAAGCTCGATCTCGAGCTGGCCGCCATCGAAAAAGGCGGCTATGATCATTTCATGATCAAAGAGATCTTCGAACAGCCCGATACCATCTTCGACTGCCTCCGTGGTCGTCTCGATGCCGCCAAAGGGACCATCACCATGGCCGGCATCCAACAGCATATCGACAAACTGACAAAAGCCAACCGCATCATCATGATCGCCTGCGGCACCAGCTGGCACGCCGGGCTGGTGGCAGAATATATCTTCGAAGAATTGTGCCGCATCCCCGTCGAAGTGGAATACGCCTCGGAATTCCGGTACCGCAACCCCGTGATCCATCCCGGCGACGTGATTGTTGCCATTTCACAAAGCGGTGAAACTGCCGACACTATCGTCGCCATCGAAAAAGCCAAAGAACACGGCGCATTCATTTTAGGCGTCGTCAACGTCGTCGGATCATCCATCGCCCGCATTTCCCACGCCGGCGCCTATACGCATGCCGGACCCGAAATAGGCGTGGCCAGTACCAAAGCCTTTACCGCCCAGCTGGCCGTGCTCACCATGATCGCCCTCAAGATCGCCCGGGAAAAGAACAGTATAGACCCCGACCGGTACAGAGCCTTGCTGACCGAACTGCATACAGTACCCGAAAAAGTACGGGAGGTCCTGAAGCTCAGCCCACACATCAAGGCCCTCGCCGAAAAATACAAGGATGCCAAAGATGCCCTCTACCTCGGCCGGGGTTACAATTTCCCCGTAGCCCTCGAAGGCGCATTAAAGCTCAAGGAAATCTCCTATATCCATGCGGAAGGTTATCCTGCCGCCGAAATGAAGCATGGGCCTATCGCCCTCGTCGACGAGACCCTCCCCGTCGTATTTGTCGCGACCCGCGACTCCTATCACCAGAAGATCGTCAGCAATATCCAGGAGGTGAAGGCCCGGAAAGGGAAGGTCATCGCCGTAATCACCCAGGGAGATGACGTCATCGGCAAAATGGCCGACGACTGCATCGTCATTCCCGAGGTGGACGAACTGCTGGCGCCCATGTTGAACGCCATCCCCATGCAGCTGCTCGCCTATTACATCGGCGTAGCCAAAGGATGTGACGTCGACAAGCCCAGGAACCTGGCGAAGAGCGTAACTGTAGAATAAGATCACTAATGATTTTTTCACTCATGCCCACCAATGCTTTTCTCCCATGAATGTCATCAAAAAAAGCCCCGTCGGTTCCTTAGGCTACCAGTTCATCGATAGCCGCTATCTCCCCAAAGGCAAAGACGAATATTACCTGCGGAATGTACAGAACCGCAGCGGCATCGGCTATCGCCAATTGACGGCCTATGAAATAGAAGTGCTGGTTCGCAACCGCAACACCTCCGCCAACTGGAACGACATCCTGGTATCCGACGATTTCAACCCCGAGCTGGTCCAGAACTGCAAATTCTTCGGACTGGTCCGCATCGGCAAGCTGACCCCCTTCTTCCTCGAGTTCCATAACCTCCGCCGGCCCGTCGGATTGTACAACAGCACCATCATCAGCTGCGATCTCGGCGATAATGTCTGTATCGACAACACCAACTACCTGTCCCACTACATCATCGGCAATGATGTAATGATCGTCAATACCAACGAGCTCGCCACGACAGAACGTGCCAAATTCGGCAACGGCATACTCAAAGAAGGAGAAGAAGAATCCATCCGCATCTGGCTGGAAGTATGCAACGAGAACGGCGGCCGCAGCATCATTCCGTTTAATGGCATGCTGCCCGGTGACGCCTGGTTGTTCAGCCGATTTCGTGAAGACACCGCCCTGCAGGAAAAATTCAAAGAATTGACCGCATCGGCTTTCGACAACCGCAGGGGCTATTACGGCAAGATAGGCGACCGTACCGTCATCAAGAACTGTAAGATCATCAAGGACGTATGGATCGGCACCGACGCCTATCTCAAGGGAGCCAACAAGCTGAAGAACCTCACCATCAATTCCTCCGCGGAGGCAGCCTCCCAGATCGGCGAAGGATGCGAACTCGTCAACGGTATCGTAGGTTTCGGCTGCCGCGTCTTTTACGGCGTGAAGGCCGTCCGTTTCCTGATGGCTTCCCACTCCCAACTGAAGTACGGCGCCCGGCTGATCAATTCCTACCTCGGTAACAATGCCACCATTTCCTGCTGCGAAGTGCTGAATTCACTCATCTTCCCCGCACACGAACAGCATCACAATAACTCCTTCCTTTGCGCTGCCCTGGTCATGGGACAGAGCAATATGGCGGCCGGCGCTACCATCGGCTCAAATCACAACTCCCGGAGCCCCGACGGGGAGATAGTCGCCGGGCGGGGTTTCTGGCCGGGCCTTTGCGTCAGCCTGAAACACAATTCCCGCTTTGCCTCCTTTACCATCCTCGCCAAGGGCGACTACCCCGCCGAGCTCGACATCCCGATCCCGTTCGCGCTGATCAGCAATGACGTCAGCAAGGACGAGCTGATCGCCATGCCCGCCTACTGGTTCCTCCATAACATGTACGCGCTGGCCCGTAATTCCTGGAAATATACCGACCGGGACAAACGTATCGACAAGACCCAGTTGCTGGAATTCGACTTCCTCGCCCCCGATACCGTCGGTGAGATCATCACCTCCCTCACCTTGCTGGAAAAATATACCGGCCTGGCCGTCACCCGCCAGCCCGATGCCTCTCAGCCCGCCTCCGCATCCACCCCTGCCCGGACACCCAAGCGTTATTCCGACGACGACCTCGTCCGCATCGGCGCCGACCTCCTCCTCAATACCCCCGACCGCGCCGACGAACTCGAAATCCTCGCCGAAGGCTGGGAGAACAGCGACCGAAAAGTAAAGCTCATCAAAGTAGCCCAGGCCTACACCCTCTTCCGCCGGCTCATCGACTGGTACGCAGCGACACGCCTGCTGGCCTTTATTCGCCAGGATGACGTCCAATCATTCGAAGATTTGCTCAAGGCCCTGCCCGCCAACCCGGCTCTGCAGCCCTGGGTCAATGTCGGCGGCCAGCTCATCCGTAAAAGCGAGCTCGAAAAACTCATCGGCCAGATCCATTCCGGTAAGATCCGGTCCTGGGACGGCGTACATCAATTCTATATCCGCCAGGGCGACCAATATGCCATGGATAAACTGGTGCACGCGCTGGCAGCCCTGAAAACGATACACGGCAAGACCTTGAAGAAAATGGGCAAGACAGGATTCGCAGAATTATTACGTGGCAGTATCGCCACCCGGGATTGGATGACCAAAGAAATTTATGCCTCGCGGGAAAAAGATTACACCAACCCTTTTCGGAAGATGGTCTATGACTCCCCTGAAGAAATGAATGTGGTAGTGGGCCGACTCCAGGACAACGGCTTTATCAAACAGGAGAAAGAGGCGGCCAAAAAATACCGCAAGGAGATCGAGCAGGCCCTCCGCCAATTCGGGCTATAGACTATCGCGCTTTGCCGGCGCTTTCATCGCCGTATCCACGACCACCGCTTTAATGGTATCCGGCGCGGCAGCAGCGGCAGAATCCACCGACTTCACCGCGGCAGCATCCACGGCGCTATTGTTACAGGCAGCCGCAAAGACAACCGCAATGAGTACGATAAACAGTAGTTTCATAGCAATACCTTTATATTTTAATTCCTTATTTCTTTCCGCTAATCCCTATTTCTTCCGGAAGAAAAGCCTCAATGGCACACCCGTGAATTGAAAGCTTTCTCTCAATTTGTTCTCCAGGTAGTTCTTATAAGGTTGTTTGACGTCATCAGGCAAATTGCAGAAAAAGGCAAAGGAAGGTACGGAAGTAGGCAGTTGGGTAATATATTTTATTTTAAGGGGATGTCCTCTCACTACCGGCGGATGATAAGATTCCACCGCTTTCAGCATGACTTCGTTCAGCTCCGATGTCGGTATCTTGCGCTGCCGGTTGTCATATACCTCCAGCGCGGCTTCCACAGCCCGGAAGATCCTGGTTTTATCGATCACGGAGATGAAGAGGATGGGCAGGTCCGTAAAAGGCGCCAGCCGCTCCTTCAGATCCTTTTCATAGGTCTTGGCCGTATTCGTCTCTTTTTCCAGCAAGTCCCATTTATTGACAAGCACCACGATGCCCTTGCCTTTTTTCACCGCCAGGCTGAAGATATTCAGGTCCTGGGCTGTAATGCCTTTGGAGGCGTCCAGCATCAGCAGGCATACATCCGCTTCGTCCATCGCCTTGATAGCCCGGATGACCGAATAGAACTCGAGGTCTTCATGCACTTTCGTCTTCCGGCGGATACCGGCCGTATCGATGAGGACGAAATCCTTCTGAAACAGCGTATACCGGGTATGGATAGTGTCCCGCGTGGTTCCGGCAATATCGCTGACGATCGTTCGCTCCTGCCCGATCAGGGCATTCAGCAGGGAAGACTTGCCCACGTTGGGCTGACCGATGATCGCAAACTTCGGCAAACCTTCCTCTCCGTCCTGCGGTTGATCATCCGGGATCAATGCGCACACGGCATCAAGCAGCTCGCCCGTGCCGCTGCCGGTCATCGAGGACAGGAAAAAGATATCGTCGAAACCAAGGCTATAGAATTCCGTCGCTTCCAGCAGACGGTCACTGTTATCTACTTTATTGACGACCAGGAATACCGGTTTGATAGTCCGGCGCAAAATATCCGCCATGGCTTCGTCCAGTAAGGTGATGCCGGTAGCCGAATCGACCATGAATATCAGTGCATTGGCTTCTTCCACGGCAATCAGCACCTGCTTTCTGATCTCCCGCTCGAACACATCTTCACTGTCCGGAACAAATCCGCCCGTATCGATCAGGTTGAATGTCTTGCCGATCCATTCGGCAACACCATATTGCCGGTCCCGGGTTACACCGCTCACATCATCCACGATGGCCTTGCGCTGCTCAAGCAGCCGGTTGAAAAAAGTACTCTTGCCAACATTGGGCCGTCCTACGATGGCCACTGTAAATCCGCTCATAAATCATTATTCAATTGTATCCGTATTCTTTTAAGAAATTATCCGTATCCCTCCACTTCGGTCTGACCTTCACGAAGAGTTCCAGGAACACTTTCCGGTCGATAAATGCCTCGATATCCTTGCGCGCCAGTGATCCCAGTTCCCTGATCATTTTGCCGCCTTCCCCCAGGATGATCCCCTTCTGCGTTTCCCGCTGCACGATAATATCCGCTCTGATCTTGGTCAGGGTCGTCTTTTCCTGGAATTCCTGGACCAGCACTGCTGCATGGTAAGGTATTTCATCCCCATACAAATGAAAGATCTTTTCCCTGATCAACTCACCCACAAAAAACTTCGTCGGGAGATCCGTCAGGTCATCGCCATCAAAAAAGGGCTCGCCTTCCGGCATGAACCGCAGGACAGCTTCCAGCAAACCGGAAATATTGGTTTTCTTCAGGGCAGAGATCACAACGATCTCCCGGGCATACGTCTTGCCCGCAAAGAACGCACGAGCCTCCGTCAGCTTTTCAGCAGACACCCCATCGCACTTATTCAAAACCACAATCCCCGGAGACTTCAGCCGCAATGCCGCGAACAGCCTGTCATTCTCTTCCCAATCGTCCCTGATGTCCAGTAACAATAACGCCAGGTCAGCATCCTCCAGGGAATTTTTGACGGCCTGCATCATCTTTTCATGCAGCTTGTAACGCGGTTCAATGATCCCCGGCGTATCGGAAAAAATGATCTGGTAGTCCTTCTCGGTCAGAATGCCCTTGATGCGATGCCGGGTCGTCTGCACCTTCGGGGAGACAATGGCCAGTTTTTCCCCCATGAGGGCGTTGAGCAGAGTGCTCTTTCCGGCGTTCGGCTTACCAAATATGCTGACAAATCCAACTTTCATATTACAAATATATCCTAACCCCCCATAAATGAGAAAAACCTCAGCCGATAGTCTGGCCGAGGTCCCTTTTAGCCGGCCGCAAAGGTAATACTATTAACCGGGTTCAGTTTCCTTATTTGCTCCTTTTTTCCCGCACCCCGCCCTCTGCTATAACTCTCCTGCAATACAACTAACCTGAATCTTGTAGCGAAATCGCACAGTATTGTCCTATAAACGAACGACTACGTCCGATCGGTTCCGGTAAGTCATTGGATATCAACAACCTACTTTTTGGCATTCTTTTAGGCTTTTCAAAGTATGCTTAAAACATACGTAAAAATTGCCTGGCGCAATTTTATGAAGAGTAAAGTATACTCATTCATTAACATTATTGGTCTTGCAACGGGCATGGCTGTTGCACTGATGATCGGTTTATGGATTTGGGATGAGACTTCTTTTGATAACTATCACAGCAATCATTCGCGGCTCGCACAGGTAATGGATTCCCAGACCTATGATGGAGCAACGACCACTGGTCAGGAGGTTGTCGTCCCTTTGGCAGAAGAGTTACGCAGTAAATACGCAGGCGATTTTAATAAGGTGGCGCTCACTTCCTGGAACTTTGGTCATATATTATCTGTAGGCGACAAAAAAATATCGCAGTCCGGTATTTGGGCACAGCCTGATCTGCCTGAAATGCTCACCTTGACCATGAACAAAGGCAAAAGGGCAGCCTTCAAAGACCCTTCATCCCTCCTCATCTCTCAGTCAGTGGCAAACGCTCTTTTTGGCAACGCTGACCCTATCAATCAAATGGTGAGAGTCGACAATACAATAAATTTAAAAGTCGCAGGTGTATACGATGACCCGCCTCTTAATTCCTCTTTCCATGATACAAAATTCTTACTGCCATGGTATAATACAGTATACGGGGCGAATCAACTAACATCCGATTGGAATACGCATGGTTTCCTTTTATATGTACAATTAAATGATCACGCTGATTTTAATAAAATCGACACCAGGATCCAAGATATTCCCCGGCAACACAGGGTTGGCGTAAATGAACAAATATTTTTGCATCCCATGGACCGTTGGCATCTGTACAGCGATTTTAAAAATGGCAAAGAGGCAGGCGGGCGCATACAATTCACCTGGTTGTTTGGTATTATAGGGATCTTTGTATTACTGCTGGCTTGCATCAACTTCATGAACCTGAGTACTGCCCGCAGTGAAAAGCGATCCAAAGAAGTAGCTATACGCAAAACAGCGGGCTCATTGCGCAGCCAGTTGATCGCGCAGTTCCTCAGCGAATCGCTTTTTATGGCATCCATGGCTTTTGTTTGTGCTATAGTCATGGTGGAACTCTCGCTTCCCCTTTTCAATGATCTCGCCGATAAACAAATGACCATTCCCTGGAGTAATCCTTTGTTCTGGGTAACGGCGCTTGGATTTACTGCGATGACGGGGCTTCTTTCCGGTAGCTATCCCGCATTCTATTTATCAGCCTTCGATCCCATAAAAGTATTAAAAGGCTCATTCAGGATAGGACGGTTTGCTTCATTGCCACGGAAGATCCTGGTCGTACTGCAGTTCACCGTATCCATCACTATGATCATTGGAACCGTTATTGTTTTCAGGCAGGTTCAGTATGCAAGAAACCGACCCGTGGGATATACACGCGAAGGGCTTTTTTCGGTAGTGATGAGCACCCCGGAAATTTATGCGGCGAATTATAATGCCTTGAGAAGAGACCTGATCAATACGGGCGCTGTGGAAGATATGGCCGAATCAGCCAGTGCTCCTACAGAGGTAGAAAACACGGCATCGGGGTTTGAATGGAAAGGTAAGGACCCAAATACGAACCCCAACTTTGGTGTGATTTCCGTGACACATGATTTTGGCAAGACCCTTGGCTGGAAAATAATAGCAGGTCGTGATTTTTCGAGGAATTTCGTGACCGACAGCAATGCCGTAATTCTTAACGAATCTGCTGTACGGCTCACCGGTCTCAAGAACCCGGTCGGCGAATTAATGAAATTTAACAAACAAAACCAGACTATTGTGGGTGTGGTGAAAGATATGGTGATGCAATCCCCTTATACCCCGGTATTACCTACTGTCTTCTTTTTAAATTATCAATTGGTCAATTTTATTACCGTTCGGATAAAACCGGATATGCCGGTGCAGGAAGCTCTTTCGAAAATAGAACCGGTGTTTAAAATATATAATCCGGGTAGCCCTTTTGTATACCAGTTTACGGATGAGGTATATGCCCGAAAATTTTCCGATGAACAACGTATGGGCAGGTTGGCTACCGTCTTTGCCATCCTGGCCATTTTTATATCCTGCCTCGGTCTGTTCGGGCTGGCATCCTTCGTAGCAGAACAACGCAGCAAAGAGATCGGAGTGAGAAAAGTATTAGGCGCATCAGTATTTAACGTTTGGCGCTTGCTTTCAAAAGAATTTGTAATCCTGGTCATTATTTCACTACTGATTGCTATACCAACGGCTTACTATTTTATGCATAACTGGTTGCAGAATTACCAGTATCGGACCGGAATTCCCTGGTGGATATTCATCACAGCAGGGGCCGGGACTTTGATCGTGACCTTGATGACAGTGAGTTTCCAGGCAATAAAAGCAGCGATCACAAATCCGGTAAAAAGCCTGAGAACAGATTGATTATCAATAAAAAAAGGGGCTTGTAGGAGGCCCTGAATCTAATAAAAAGGGGGCCTATGTAAGGCCCCTTTTGGTTGCGAAGGGTGGGATCGAACCACCGACCTTCGGGTTATGAGCCCGACGAGCTACCGCTGCTCTACTTCGCGATGTGGACGGCAAAATTACGTCGAATTAACTTTCCCACCAAATAAAATGATGATTGATTTTAGGAGCCTTTGCCGTCGTCCCCCTCCTTTGCCGGAGTCCCCCGATTGACCTCCCCGGTCTTAGGAAACCTTCTTCACATTGCTCGCACCGCTGGAATGAGATTCCCTGATGACACCCCCACCCCGGTAATAGACGCTGCTGGCGCCCGAAAGGTCCACCGATAATTCTTTATTGATAGTGATCCTGATGTCAGAGGCGCCCGACGCATGAACATCACAGTCGCCGGTGACGAGGTCATATCCTTTTACGTCGCTCGCGCCGGAAGACCGGATAGTGGTCTTCCCCGATACTACACCGGTTATATGCGCATCCGACGCGCCGCTCTGGTCCACCAGTAAGCTGCCTACCTTGACAGCACCCTTGAAATCGCTGGCGCCGGAGAGTTCCAGCGATAACTGACCGCCGGCAATGACCCCGTCGACATAGACGTCACTGGCGCCCGAGGCCTTGATCTGATCCAATGTAGTGAACGACACATACGCTTTCAGCTTGTTATTGCCCACCGCCCAGCCCTTTCCTTCCAACCTGATCCGCAGGATTCCATTCACTACCTCCGTCACGATCCGGTCCCGCCATTTGATGTCCTTTGCGCTGACAGCAACAGTCTCCTCGTCTCCCTGGCTAAGATAAAGGTCGATGGCATTGGAAACCTCTACACCATGATATCCCTTGACAGGCCGCAGTTCAGCATTCGCGTCATGCACGATCGTCTGCTGCGCCCGGCTGCTCAGGCCCAGCAGCCCCCACCATAATATGAATAGCATCTTCCTCATAAGGACGAAAATGAGTAAAATTTAGCTCCTTGAATATCTCTTAACTCGGCCGCTCAATCCCTCCGGGAAATGCTGCTGGAGCCGCTGGCATGGGATTCCCTGATCACGCCATTCCCTTTGTAGTGGACATCACTGCCGCCGCTGGTCATGGCATCCAGTTCCTTATTGACAGTCACATAGATATCGCTGCCGCCGCTGGCGTCCGCCTGGCAGTTATCAGTTGCAAGATCGTAGCCGTGGAAATCGCTGCCGCCACTGGCATGCACATGCAGCCGCGTGGCAGAACCGCCAATGTAAGAATCCGAACCGCCGGATTGCTCGACGGTCAGGTCACTGACCGTTGCTTTGCCGTGCAGATCACTGCCGCCCGATAAGTGTATCGCCAGCCTGTCCGACTGGATCGCTCCGTCAATATACACGTCCGAGCCGCCCGATGCCCTCAGTTCGTCCAGCTCCTTGCAGGAAACATAAGCCTTCAGCTTCTTATCCCCGCTCCAGTTCCAATGCCACCCCTTGTTATCGATATAAATATGCAGGATGCCATTTTCCACCTCCGTAACGATCCTGTCCCTCATCTCAGGGTCGGACGAACTCACCGCTACAGCCTCTTCCCCGCCCTGATTCAAATACAGGTCAATACCGCTGGAAATAACGACGCCGTGATAGCCCTGCACAGAGCGCTTCACGGCGTTCTTGTCATTGATAACTTTCGTTCCCTGGGCAAAAGCCAGCACCCCGGCCAGCACCAAAACAGCAGATAGTACAATTTTTTTCATGATCAGCATTTTTATAAAAGACAACGACCTCCA
>Ga0182030_10000610_pt1 | contig 68652 bp, 46 predicted proteins | sample 812S3MmetaG_FD_121299 | JGI IMG/M metagenome (GOLD analysis project Ga0182030, IMG submission 121299) | Permafrost microbial communities from Stordalen Mire, Sweden - 812S3M metaG (Illumina Assembly) | ecosystem: Environmental > Terrestrial > Soil > Wetlands > Permafrost | place: Sweden...
GGTCGGCGTCTCGGAGGTCTCGACCTACGAGCTGTCGGAGACCGACCGGGTCATCAATACCGAGCTTGAACTCGACGTGCGCGAGGCGCCACTGAGGGACTGGTTGGTCGGGATCCCCGACGACTTCACGGTGGCCTCGGTCGAGGGTGGCGGCGTGACCGACTACGTGGCCGAGGCCTCGTCGGCCGGCGGTTACAGGAGCCTGAAGGTCATCTTCGGCCGCGCCGTGGAGGGCCGCCAGCTCGTCAGGCTGCGGCTCGAGAAAAACCAGCAGGCGGCCGCCGGGGACTGGAGCCTGAGGCCGCTGCGGTTCCCTGCCGCCAAGTCCGTGCAGGGGCATGTCGGCGCCGTCTCGACGCCGGGCTACCGGATCGTGCCCGCGAGGGTCGAGCAGCTGGTCGAGGTCCCGCTCAGCTATTTTCCGAGGCAGACCGCCGGTCTCCAGCAGGCGTGGCGGCTGCGCGGCCAGGAGTGGTCGGCAGATTTGAGGGTCGAGGCCCTGGGCCAGAGCGTCCAGGCGGACGTGTTCCACCTCTATTCGATCAAGGAGGGGATCGTGTATGGCAGCGTGCTGCTCAACTACTTCGTGGTCGGCGCGCCGGCGAGCCAGTGGCGCATCCAGGTCCCCGCGTCCGTGGGCAACATCGACGTCGTGGGCGAGAACGTCCAGCGCGACTGGCGGCGGGAGGGCGACCAGGTCGTGGTCACGCTGCACCAGCCGGTGCTGGGCGCCGCCACGCTCCTGGTCACCTTCGAGCAGCCGATGAGCGCGCGGGGCGGCACCATAGAGCCCGGCCAGGTCCGCCCGCTCGGCGTTCAGGCCGAGCGCGGGTTTGTCGAGGTGGTGAGTCCGCTGCAGGTGAAGTTCGCCGTCCGGAAGGCCGAGGGCGGGCTCCTCAAGCTGGAGCCCATGGAGCTGCCCGCGGAGTTCCGGCTGCTCAGCAGCGCGCCGGCGCTCGCGGTCTACCAGTACACGGCGAGGCCCTTCAGCCTGGAGATGGGCGTCGAGTGGTACGCGCAGGCGGAGACCGCCGACCAGGTCATCGACTTCGCCAAGCTCTCGAGCCAGGTCTCCCGCGACGGGCAGGTCGTCACCGATGCGCAGTATTTCGTGAAGACCCATGGGCGCAAGGCCCTGCGGATGTTGATCCCGGCGGGCATGAGGCTGTGGGAGACCCGCGTCGACGGCGAAGCGGCGAGCGCCCAGGTCGACGGCGACACCACGCTCATCCCCCTGCCGGCGCGCGCGAACCCGAACGAGCCGGTCTCGGTGGCGCTGCGCCTGGGGCAGGCGGCGGGCCCGTCGGGCTCCGACGTGAGCCTCCTGGCGCCGCGGATGGCGGCCCCGGCGGTGGTCTTGGAGTGGACGCTGCGCGGCGACCCGGGCCTTCTCTTGGTGCCGCGGGGCGGCTCGGCGAGCCTCGTGCACCCCGCCCTGACCGAGAGCGGCTTCGAGTGGATCTGCGCCCGGGGCTCCGTCGCGGTCGCGTCGCTGCTGGCCGTCGTCCTCCTCGGGGCGCTCCTCCTCTTGTCGGAGTCGACATGGCGGGTGTCGACCGGCCTCGCGTGCTGCCTCGTGGCGATGGTCGCCGCGTCGATGCTCGCGGCCGACGCGATGCTCAACCGCCGGGCGAACCTGGGCGAGCTGGCCTACGCCGCGACCATGGTGACGCCCGAGGAGGGCGTCTCGATCCGCGTGGCGAATGTCGGCGAATGGCGGGCCATGCTCGTCGGGTGGGGCGTCGCGGCCGCCGCCGCCGGGGCCGCACTCGCGGTCGCGGCCCGGGTTCCTTCCCTTCGCGGCCGTCCGCTCGCGCGGATCGCCGGCCCGGCTGCGGCCGTCCTCGTCTCGGTCGGGCTCCTGGCCCAGCACGGCGGGGCCGTCCTCTTCTTCGGCGCGGCGTGCGCGGCGGTGTTCCTGGCCCTGTTCGTGCCGGGGGCCAGCCGCCTGCAGGCGGGCAGGCGCACCGAAAGGCTGGCGCCGCCCCCGGGCCCCGGGGCCGCGACCGTGGCGTCCCTCCTTGTCGTCGTGGGCGCCGCGGGCCTTTCGCTCGGGTCCGCCCCGGCGCTGCGCGCCGAGCCCGTGCCGGCGCCCTCCGCCTGGATGCAGGAGGGCTCGAAGGCCGCCCAGGCGATGGTTGAGAACTGGAGCATCCGCAACGGCCGCCTGTTCGCCGACGTGCAGGTCACGGTCCGGGGCGGCCCCGGCGACAGCTTTCTCCTGCTGCGGGCGCCCGCGACGCTGACCAATTTCTTGGGCGACGGCCTGAGGGTCGGGAAGGTGGAACGCGGCGGGGAGACCTGCTACTACGTCGCGCCCGAGCGCGAGGGCACCTTCACGGGCCGTGCCCGTTTCGAGATGCCTGTCGCCAAGGGCTCCCGCGGGATCGCCGTGCCGACAGGGCCGGCCGCCAGCCAGCGGATTACCGTCGAGCTGGACCAGGGCGGATGGGAGTTCACCTCGCCCATGGCGGTTCAGGTCGCTTCGACACCGGGACTCGGCGACTCGAAGAGCGGGGCCACCCTCATCCTTGCGCCCCAGGGGGAGCCGAGGATCGTGCTGCGGCCCGTGCGCCGGGACGTGGCCGCGGAGCAGACCCAGTTCTACGCGGAGGCGTCCAACCTCTACGTGCCCGGTCCGGGCGTCGTGGACGGGTTCGCCCGCGTCACCATCCGGCCCGTGCAGGGGCGCGTCGCGGAGCTCGACCTCGATATCCCGAAGGGGCTGACCGTGGGCGACGTGGTCCGCGGACCCGTCGGCGCATGGCGTTTCGACCCCCTGTCCCACCGCCTGCACGTGGCGGTCGAGCCCGCCCAGTCGGAAACCTTCGGCTTCGATGTCGCCACCCAGCTCGGCGCGGGGGCGCTTCCCTTCCAGGTGTCGCTTGAGCCGCTCCGGGTGGTCGGGGCGGTGGGCCAGGTGGGCACGCTCGCGACCGCGTTCGGGCCGGAGGCGCAGCCGGAGAGTGTCACGGCGGCCGGGCTTTCGGCCGTGAACGTCGAGGACTTTGACACGGCTCTCGTTCCGCGGACGCGCGACGACCAGCCCGCCGCCACCGTGCAGCAGGTCTGGCGCTACGGCCAGTCGGGCGGCCGCGTCGACCTCAGGATCGCGGCGGTCGCGCCCGAGGTCCGCGTGACGTCGCGCCAGGTGCTTTCGCTCGGCGACGACCGGATGGTGATGGCGGTCGACCTGAACGTGTCGATTTCGCGGGCGGGGCTCTTCAAGCTGAGCTTCGCGCTGCCGGAGGGCCTCGAGCTCGAGGCCCTGAGCGGGGCGGCCTTGAACCAGTCGACCGAGGCCGACGAGGGCGGGACGCGCGTGGTCACGATGCACCTAAGCGGGCGCACGATCGGCGAGAAGGCGTTCGCGCTCACGCTCGGGGGCGCGGCCCCGCGGGCGCAGGAGGCCTGGCCGGTTCCCCGGGTGGCGATCCGCGAGGCCGGCCGCCAGACGGGCGAGGCGCTGCTCGTCCCCGGAAAGGGGCTGCGGCTGCGCGTTGCGGAGCGCGGGAAGGTGACCCAGGTCGATCCCGTCTCGGTCGGCGGGCTCCAGCCGGGGACGCTGGCGTTTCGCCTGCTCGAGGGCGACTGGACGCTGCGCGTGGGCATCGAGGCGCTTGAGCCCTGGGTGACCGTGCAGTCCCTCCAGGAGGTCACCGTTCGCGAGGGCCAGACGCTCACGCGGATCGGCCTGCGGTGCCGCGTCGAGAACGCGGCCATCAAGCAGTTTCGGGTCCGGCTTCCGGGCCTCGGCGAAGAGCGCGCAAGGACCGTGCGGGCAACCGGCCCGGCCGTCAGCGACGTGGCGAGGGTGGAGGGCTCGCCGGACCTCTGGGAGATCCGCTTCCAGCGGGGCATCGTGGGGGACACCGATGCACAGATCGAATTCCAGGGCCCGGCCGTGCGCGACGCGGGCCACGAGGACATCGCGCCCCCGGAGTTCCCGGGGGCCCGCCAGGCCGTGCAGTACGTCGCGGTCCGCGGGAGCGGGCGCCTCGAGCTCGAGGCCGAGCACCTGCCGCGGGGATGGGTCCGCGCGGACTGGGGCGCGGTCGCCGCCAACCTCCAGTCGCGCTCGGACCGGACGGTCCCCGCACTCTGCTTCCGCGTCGCCGAGCCGGAGCGGGCGCTCGCCGTGACCGTCCGCAGGCACGACATCGCCGGTGCGCTCCGGCTGCGGGTCACCGAGGCCGGCCTCACGACCGTGTTCTCCGCGTCGGGGGCCTCCCTAACCTCGGTGGACCTGAGGGTCGTCGTCCTTGAGAAGAGCACGCTGCGCGTCCGACTGCCCGAGGGCGCCCGCCTGTTCAACACGTTCGTCAACGGCGAGAGCGTCTCCGTCGTGCGGGAGGGCGACGCCTACCTGTTCCACGTCGCCGCCAACACCGAGGCGGACCCCTCGGCGTCGGTGCGCCTCGTCTACTCGGCGCAGTCCGCGGGGGGCGGCCCGGTCGCGCTTGCGGGACCGAGCCTGAGCATCCCGCTCGAGAACGTGACCTGGCGGGTCGTGGTCCCGCCGGGCTACCGCCTTGAGCGCTACGGCGGCTCGCTCCAGCTCCGCGAGGTGCGCCTCGCGGGGATGTTCGGCGTCGAGCAGTACAAGTCGCTGGTCGTCTCGACGCGCGCGGCCAACGCCCAGAAGGCGATCGCCATGCTCGACCAGGCCAACTCCTTCCTCCAGAGCGGCGACCAGCAGCGGGCCGGTGAGATGCTCAGCCGCGCCTCCAACGCCCAGCTCGACGAGGCCTCGAACGAGGACGCGCGCGTGCAGCTGCGCGTCCTGAAGACCCAGCAGACGATGCTCGGGCTCAACACGCGCAGGCAGAGGCTCTACCTCGACAACCGCGCCGACGGGCCGCGCAACGAGCAGCTGGAGCAGGCCGCGAGCTTGAACCCCTTCATGCGAGGGAAGGTCAACTTCGACCCGCAGCAGGTCGACCAGCTCCTCATGGGGAACACGGCCGACGAGAACGCGGCCCTTAAGGGCATCGCGTCGCGGCTTGTAGACCAGCAGCTGGGCGCCGAGCCCGCGCCGGGCGCGATCGACCTCACGCTCCCCGAGCACGGGAGCGTGCTCACATTCACGCGCAGCCTGCAGGTGGACGGCGAGGCGCCCCTCGGCCTCAGGCTCTCCCTCGGGAGGATCCGCTACGCGAGCCTCGGCTACAGCCTCTTCGCGCTGTTGGCCGTGGCCGCCATTGCCGCGGTCCCCACGCGCCGGGGACCCAGCGCCGCGGGAACCCCTGGAAACGCGCCCCACGGATCCTGACACCGGAGCAACCCCTGACCCCAGGAACGAGAAACGATAATCATCAAACCATACCCCCATGAACCGTCTCAACCTGATGCTCGGAGCCGTCCTCTCCATCACGCTCATCGCCGGAATCGCCTATTATGGCGAGATTACGGGGCACTTTCATCCGGCCCTGATGCCTACGCCGGGGCCGACACCAACGCCGACCCCCTTCGTCCTCAATTCCGATCCCGTCGAGGTCACCGACACGAGCACCCCGCGGCAGCAGACGAAGGAGGATGTCGTCTCCCCGCCTATGCAGCCGGACACCCCGCAGGCGAAGCTGCCTGACGCCTTCACCGTTCCGCTCGAGCCTCCGCCCGCACCCTTCGATCCGAATATAGCCAAGATTCCCCAGGGGCCTCGGGGAACGGTCTCGACCCCGCACATCTGGGACCCCGGTCAGCTTGAGCAGCAGCCGGTCCCGAAATATCGGGCCATTCCCGTCTACCCGGCAGAGATGAAGCGCGAGGGAATTTCTGGGGAGGTCCTGGTGGACTTCATCGTCGACCCGAGCGGCAACGTCAGGAATCCGGTCGCCGCCCGCTCGAGCCAGCGCGAATTCGAGGAGCCGGCCTGCCGGGCCGTCGCAAAGTGGAAGTTCACCCCGGGCATCAAGGGCGGCCGCGCCGTCTTTGTCCACATGCAGGTGCCGATCGTCTTCACGCTCAAAGAGGCAGATTAGCGCCCGCCGGGTGTCCCGCCCCACCTGGTTCCGCGCCGGGCCCGGGTATCATTGCTCGAGCTGGGCGTAGCGGTGCTCGCACCAGGCCTGGCCCAGGACCAGGGCGCCAAGCGCAGCGATCCACGCGACGGCCTGGTGCGCCGCGAAATAGAAGAAGAGCCGCTCGTCCCAGGGCACCGTATTGCCCTGAAGCAGGGATCCAATCGCGGGTCCGAGGCTGACCAGGATGATCACGGCCCAGAAGAGGAACCTCCGATGCTTGCAGGGATAGATCAAGTAGACGAAGACCTGCACCGCCACGGCAAGGGCGAGGAACTGCCAGGCATGCCACGCCGCGATCAGGACGTTTCCCAGGGGAATAGAGACGAGGTTGGAATGCGCGCCCGAGTCTGAGACAAGAGCGCTTCCCGGGATGCACCGGAGGCATTCAAGCCGGATTACTCTTGAGTAGATCGCCACGCGCAGATCGGGACTCCGGAGCGAAGCCAGGAGCACGCCGACTGGGGCGACCATACCGACGATGAAGAAGAAGGCGGCCTTGGCCCTTACCAGCACGCTCTTGTCGACCGCCCGAGTCCGAATGAATTCCGCTCCGAGCCCAACCGTCTGGTTTGTCGAGGACTGCGAGAACATTTCCGGAGCGAGCAGCAGGGCCCCGAGCAGGACGACCAGGAACAAGTTCTGTGTGAAAAAGAGCATGCTAAACGACGGGGCCCCGCGCCAGATGAAGATGAGCGGGGCACAGAAGGAGAGCGGGAACACCCAGACAACGGGGCTCACGGCTGCCTGATACCTGATGAGCGCCCAAAACTGCTTTGATAGGTTCATAGACTTGGGTCAGTTGCGGGACAGTTCCACAAAGATGTCCTCGAGGTTCAGCGCGCGGCTCTCGAGCTGGCACGACCACCGGCTGGCAAGCTCCTCAGGCGTCGCGCCCGAATTGATCCGCATCGTGACCGTCATTTCGTCCTTGGAGCGGACCGTTCGGAAACTTCCGGGCGCGTCGGCATTCGGAACGCCGCCTTTGAAGCCGAAGAAGCGCACCTGCCGGATCGAGTCCTTCAGCGAGTCGAGGGGCTCGCTGACGCGCAGGGTCCCGTTGGCAAGGATGCCGATCTCGTCGGCCACGCGCTCCACGTCGCTCAGGATGTGGGTCGAGAACAGGACGGTGCAGCCGCAGTCGCGGATGAGCTCCAGGATGTCGTCGAGGACCTCGCGCCTGGCGACCACGTCCAGGTTCGCCGCCGGCTCGTCAAGCAGCAGCACGCTGGGCCGAGGCGCGATGGCCATGATGAACCCGAGGATCCTTTGGTTCCCCTGCGAGAGCGCCGTGAGGCGCTGCTGGGGCGAGATGCCGTACTTGAGGACGAGCGCCTCGACCAGCTCCGAGTTCCAGCTGGGATAGAGGTCGCGGCCCAGCCTGAGGACGGCCTTCACCCGGATCAAGGGGTTGACCAGCCCCCTCTCGGACATGTAGCCCAGCCGCTGGCGCTCCTCCGCGCCGATGCTGAAGGGGTCGTTCCCCGAGATGCGGACGGTCCCGGCATCGGGCCTGATGAGGCCCGCCAGCATCCGGATCGTGGTCGTCTTGCCCGAACCGTTGCGGCCCAAAAAGCCGTAGATGCTGCCGGCCTTAATGGAGACGCTCATGGCCCGGATGACCGGGACGCCGTCGAACGACCGGCTGGCGTTCAGGATTTGAATGGGTGTTTCGCTCATGGGATCTGGGCCTTTCGGTTCAGCTTTCGGAATCTCTCGGAAATGAGGGCGTTGATCTCGTCCGCCCCGAGGCCGAGGTGGGTTGCCTCGGCGACGAGCTGGTCAACGGCGGGGCCCACCTGCTGGCGGCGGGCGTCCATCCTGAGGACGGCCGGTCGCGGGGAGACATAGGTGCCGATCCCGCGGCGAGTCTCGACGAAGCCGTCCCGCTCAAGGAGCTGGTAAACCTTGGCCACGGTGAGCGGGTTCACGTGGAGCTCTGCTGAGAGGTCGCGCACTGAGGAAAGCTGAGCCCCGGGCTCGAGCTGGCCCGACAGGATGCGCTGCCGTATCTGCTGCTGGAGCTGGACGTAGAGGGGGACTCCGCTGTTGGGATTGAGCAGGAACACGGTGTATTGCTGTAGTAATACAGTAATAACGCGTTCGTCAAACAATAAGAATGTGGCGTTCCCCGGGCCTCGCGCGGACGGGCGGAGCGGGCCCTCAGTCCGTCGTGAGCTCGATGGGACCCTGAAGCTCCAGCCTGACCACCGTGGCGTCGGGATCGGCGGCCGCGGCGGGAAGGTCGACGATGACGATTCCGGGCTGGCTCGCCCAGGCGGCGCCCATGAACCGCCGCTGCGCGAGCTCGCCGCCGCCGAGCACGCTCGCCCGCTTCACGATGTTGCGGACGCCCTTCACGTAGAGTCCGTCGGCGGGCCGGTCGTAGCAGACGAGGTAGAGCGTGTCGCGCGCCTTGTTCAGCATGCTGGGCCCGTAGTAGTAGTCCTTCGGTATCCCCGCCGTCGTGCCGTACAGCGCCTCGGCGTTCCTGTGGGTCCAGCGGCCGAGTTCCCGCAGGATCTTCTCCTCTTCCGGGGTGATCGTGCCGTCGCTGCGCGGGCCGACGTCGAGCAAGAGGTTGCCTCCCTGGGAGGCGCATTCCGTGAGCAGGCGCACGATCTGGCGGACGCTCTTGAAGTTGTGGTCCTTGGCCTGGTAGCCCCAGGAGTCGTTGATCGTCATGCAGAGCTCCCACGGCCCGGCGGGCGGATGGACCGGCAGCGCCTGCTCGGGCGTCGCGTAGTCGCCGTAGCCGGCCATCCGGCTGTTGAGGATGACGTGGGGAAGCCACGCCTTCAGCTGCCGACGAAGCTCCGGCATGCGCCACTGCTCGGCCGAGCGCTCCCAGTCGCCGTCGAACCAGAGCAGGTCGGGATGGTAGCGCTCCGCGATCTCCTTTAGCTGCGCGCGGTGGAAGGCGAGGAAGCGCTCCCACGCCGCGGGATTCTCGGGTCCCTGCGGGTAGGAGAACCGGTTCTTGCGGTCCTCGTCCGACGTTCCCTTCGCATTGAGCACGCTCGCGTAGTCCGGATGCGACCAGTCCAGATGCGAGAAATACAGCCCGACCTTAATCCCCTCCGCGCGCATGGCCGCGCAGAACGGCCCGACCAGGTCGCGGCCGGCCGGCGAAGCGTCCTTCGCGTTCAGCTTGCTCTGGGCCGTGTCCCAGAGCGCGAATCCGTCGTGGTGCTTCGAGGTCAGTACGGCATAGCGCGCGCCTGCGGCCTTGAAGAGCTCGGCCCATCGCTCGGGCTGGTAGTACTCGGCGGTGAAGGTCTTCGCCTGGGCGATGTAGGTGTCGTAGGGCATGTCCCCGTTGTGGAACGCCCACGACTCGCTGCCCTTCCCCTCGGAGTAGACGCCCCAGTGGATGAAGATCCCGAGCCGGGCGTCGGTGAACCAGGTCATGTCCGGACGGTCGGCGGCCGGGGGAGCTAGGGCGGGGGCGTCGGCCGCGCCGAGGCGCGCCGTCGCAAGGGCGAGCGCGGCCAGTCCCAGCCAGGGGAATGTCCGCGGGAGGGTGGGATGTTGCGTCATGGTGGAGGGAGGCGCAGCACCGCGCCGCCGGTGGGGCATGGGGTGCGGCCGCGCTATCGGGTCCTCCGTCCTTGGGCGACGGCGACCGTCCCGAGGCTTACGCTCCGCGCCCGTGCAAGGCAAGCGCGGCCGCAGTACGGTCCGGCCCCGCCTTGGGCGATAATACTGGATTTTGGCCCCCGATCCCCTCATCAGGTTTTCATGCAGCCCGATCCCCAGGCCGCGAAGCCAGCTTCTCCCGCGGCCAGCACAGCAAACAGGACCGCCCCGGTGGGTTCGGACCGGATGCCCCCGGGCATCCCCTACATCGTGGGCAACGAGGCGGCCGAGCGCTTCAATTTCTACGGGATGCGCGCCATCCTCGTTGTGTTCATGACGCAGTACCTGCGCAACCGCAGCGGGGCGCTGGCGCCGATGAGCGAGAACGACGCCGACAAATGGTACCACATCTTCGTCGCCTCGAACTACTTCTTCCCGATCTTCGGCGCCGTCCTCGCCGACGCGATCTGGGGCAAGTTCCGCACGATATTCTGGCTGTCGATCGTCTACTCCATCGGGAGCTTCGCCCTTGCCGCCGACGACACGCGCCTCGGGCTCGCCATGGGCTTGAGTCTCATCGCGATCGGCTCGGGCGGGATCAAGCCCTGCGTGTCGGCCAACGTGGGCGACCAGTTCAGCGCCTCGAACCAGCACCTGATCTCGCGCGCCTTCGGCTGGTTCTACTTCTCCATCAACGCCGGGTCGTTCGTCTCGATCCTGCTGATCCCCTGGCTGCTCCAGAACTACGGGTCCCGGGTGGCCTTCGCCGTTCCCGGAGTGCTCATGGCCCTGGCGACCCTCATCTTCTGGATGGGCCAGAAGAAGTTCGTCCACATTGCGCCAGGCGGCAGGACGTTCATCCGCGACACGTTCAACCGCGAGGGTTTCCTCGCCCTCGGGCGGCTGGCGATCATCTTCCTTTTTGTCGCCGTGTTCTGGTCCTTGTGGGACCAGAGCGGCGGGGAATGGGTGCTGCAGGCGGCGAAGATGAACCTGCACTTCCTTGGGATCAACTGGCTCGCGTCCCAGATACAGGCGGTGAACGCGATCATGATCCTGCTCTTCATCCCGCTCTTCCAGTACGTCATCTACCCGGCGATCAGCCGGGTCTACCCGCTGACTCCGCTGCGCAAGATAGGCCTCGGCCTCGTCGTGGCGGGAAGCTCGTTCCTCGTGAGCGCGTGGATCGAGCGGCAGATTTCGGCGGGCATGAAGCCGAGCATCGCCTGGCAGCTTCCGGCCTACGGGCTCCTAACGGCCGCGGAGATCATGGTGTCCATCACCTCGCTTGAATTCGCATACACGCAGGCGCCCAAGTCGATGAAGTCGATCGTCATGGCGGTGTACCTCTGGTCGATCTCGCTCGGCAACGCCTTCACCGCGCTCGTCCACGTCTTCATCGAGAACCCCGACGGCTCGCTCAAGCTGAGCGGCTCGTCCTACTACCTGTTCTTTGCGGGGCTGTCGGCGGCGTCCGCGGTCGTCTTCACGTTCTTCGCCCTGAGGCACAAGGAGAAGACCCACCTCCAGGACGAGCATCCCGGGGCCGCGCCCGCGTAGGCGCCCGCGGCCGGCGCCGGCCCGGGGGAACAGGCCGCTCAATTTGCTTTCGCACTCCGGGGGGACTATGTTACCTAGAAGAGCGCAGGTTCCCCCCTATGAACGGCTGGCTTCCAATTGCGGTGGCCGGTTTGACCGCCGGTCCGGGAGTCGAGGCAAACGACGAAAGGGGGAGGCCATGATGCCGATGTCGCCCGGCCGCGTCCGGTCGTGGCCGCCGCCTGCCGGCGCCGCCCCCGCCGCAGCCGGATCTGCTTTTCCCCGAAACCCCAAAACCCCGGGACTCCCATGACACCCCACGCCTATCTCGACCATGGAGTCAGCATCCTTAAGGCCCGCCTGGGCAGCCCGATGCCCCGCGCTGCCCCGGCGGTGGCCGCCGTCAGCCACCCGTTCATCACCCTCTCGCGCGAGGTCTGCGCGGGGGCCACGACGCTCAGCCATGCGCTCCTTCCGAGGCTCAACGCCGAGTTCAGCGAGCAGGGGGAGGAGTGGGTCCTCCTGGACAAGGACCTGCTCAGCTACGCCCTCGCCCGCCACGAGCTCCCGGAGCAGCTGGCCCGCTACCTGCCGGAGGACAAGGTCTCCGAGATCGACGCGCTGATCGGCGAGATGCTGGGCCTGCACCCGTCGCTCTGGGAGCTCGAGCACCAGGTCGCGCAGACGATCGTTCAGCTCGCCCACGTGGGCAGGATCGTGTTCGTCGGACGGGCGTCCCACCTGCTGACGCAGTCGCTTCCCGGCGGCCTCCACGTGCGGCTCGTGGCCGGGAAGGAGACCCGGGTCCGGCGCCTGATGGAGATGCAGCACGTGGGCGCGGGCGAGGCGCGGTCGCTCATCGAGCGCACCGACCTCGGCCGTCGCCGGTTCGTGAAGTCCCACTTCAGCCGCGAAATCGACGACCCGCACACCTACGACATCGTCATCAACACCGATCACATGGGGCCGGAGACCGCCGCAGAGCTCGTGATCGTGGGGCTCCGCCATAAGGCCGCCCGCGCCGCCGCCTCGCCGCAGAGGAGCCCGGGCTCGTGGCCGTCGGAGTCCGAGCAGGACGTCTGGAGCGTCCGCCACTGACCCCTTCCGGCGCCGCGCGGCTTTAGCCGCGAAGCGGCCGCAGGCTCTCCAGCGACGCCCCGGTCCGGACGTTGACCAGCGCGCAGACCTTCGGGACGTACATGCGCGTCTCCGCCGGCAGCGACGCCGCCACGCCCGCGAAGTCGCTTGCGCCGCTCGAGGCGAGCAGGCGCCTCACGCGGCCCTCGCCCGCGTTGTAGGCGGCGAGCGCCAGCGGCCAGCCCCCGAACTTTGAATAGAGCGAGCGCAGGAGGCGCGCCGAGGCGCGGGCGGACTTGTCGGGGTCGGCGCGCTCGTCCGGCAGGAAGGTGGAGAGCCCCTGCGCCCGGGCTGTCTCGGGCATCAGCTGGAAGAGGCCCCTGGCCCCCGACGGGCTGCGGGCTCCCGGGTTCATGCTCGACTCCGCCTCGGCGATCCACGCCAGCTCCGGAGGGACGCCCTCGGCGGCGAACGCCGCGCGCAGGACGGGCATGAGCGCCGCCGCGCCCGCGGGAACGGGCCGTCCGCGCTCGCGGGCGAGCCAGAGGTCGTAGTGCGGCACCGCGGAGGGCGGGCCGGGAGTGGGCGCAACCGGCCGCGCCACCGCCAGCCTCGCGGCGTCGATCTCGTCTATCCGGAGCTCGAGCCAGTCGGCGTAGTCCTCGTACCCCGGAAGGGCGCGCAGCGCCGCGAGCGCCGCACGGGCCTCGGTCTCGAACCCGGCGAGCTCCTCGAGCGAGTTGTTGTCGAGCGCGTGCTGCAGGCGCGCCGCAAACTGGTCCCACTCGTCCTTCGTCGGGAACCGGTACTCTTCCTTGACCTCCGGCGACGCGTACGCTTCGAAGAGCTGTTGGCCGAGGCTGTAGAGGTCGTCGGTGCCCGCGGGTTCCGGCGTGGGAGAAGGCGCCGGCTGAGCCCCCGCCGCCAGGGCAGAGCCCGCCAGGAGGATTGTCCAGCGCGCGCGCATGTCTTCCGGGAAGAGCCCGATTGGCGGGGGGCGCCGCCTAGCCCCCGGCCGCGGGCTTCGTCGCGTAGGTGCGGCTGTGGCCCGTGGCGGGGATCGACACCGTGTAGTGCAGGCCGTCCGGGTCCACCGCCAGGTGGATGTAGTTCCCGTCGCACTTCTCCGGGATGTTGGCGATGAACGCGTCCGCCGTGTTGTTCTGTCCATCGGGGCGGACGTTCTTGTGGAGCTGGTACATGGCCTGGATGCCGGGGGAGCTCCTCAGGGCGTCGATCGTGGAGCCGGCTGTGCCCTTGCGCGCACCGTTGTTCATGACGGAGACGGTGGGCGCCAAGCTGTGGACGAGGACCGGGTTGTTGCTCAGGTCCAGGCCGTGGTGGTCCACTTGGTAGACGTCCACCTGGCCGACCCGGTTGACGGGCGTCACGAGAGCCCCCTCGGTGTTCCACGTGAGGTCGCCGCCGTCGAAGAAGCGGAACGGGCCGAAGCGGAGCAGGAGGACGATGCTGTTCGCGTTGTCGGTCGTGTCCGCCGGGTGGACGGTGTTCTCCGCGGCCCGCGGGTTGGGATCGGCGCCGGGCGGCGCCGGGATAAACTGCTGGCGGGCGCCGAGGCATTGGAGCGTAAGGGCAGGGGCCCCCGCGGGGGACCGCAGCGGGATCCGGTCGCCCGGGTGGAGGATGCTCCGGCCCTCCGCGGGGAAGTCGCGGTAGGGGCGCAGCAGCATGACCCAACGGGTGTCGGTGGGGTTGTTGTCGGGATCGTGCGTGGGGAAGCCGTTGTTGTAGACCTGCCCGACCGGGATCAGCGCCGCGAGCTCGGCGGCGCCGCCGTAGTGGTCCATGTGGAAGTGGGTCGTGACGAGGTGGTCTATCCGCTTCAGGCCCGCGACGTCGGCGGCGACGTGGCGGATGCGACCAGAGTCGCGTGAGCCCGGGCTCCCGGCGTCGACCAGCACCGACTCCCCTGCAGGCGTCACGATGAGGGTCGCGCCGCCCCCCTCGACGTCCACCCAGTAGATATCGAGCCGGCCGTCGGACGCGCCGGCGAACGCCGGGACGGCGGCGAGTAGTCCGGCGGTCTGCAGGAGGAGGCGGAGGAGGCGGGAGGCCATGGGTTCAGGCCCGTTGGGGGGCGGCACAAGGGAGCCGGTCACCGGAGCCCGGGTCAATTTCCATCGGGCCTGTAGCTCACCTTGACGCCGTCCTTTGTCATCGGCTCGGCAACGACGCTGCCCGCCATTCCCTGAGATCCTGCGCCAACGTTCATGCTGCCCCACGGCGCGATACGCTGAACGGCCGCGAGGAGCCGGCCCTGGAAGGCCGCGCGGGTCGCGGTCTTGAACCGTCCGCCGTAGCTTAGGTCACCGGTATCGAGTCCGATCAGGCGGCCGTCGCCCGCGACCTCGACCGTAACCTCGGGGCTCGCGTCGGTCACCGCGACGCCGTGGTCGTCGACCACGGTGATCTCGTAGAGTTCGATGTCGCCGGGCAAGGGCTTCGCCTGGCGCTCAACCTGCAGCCTCGCGGGCTTGCCCGCCGTCTGGAGTTTCTGTTCGGAGACCTGCTTTCCGGCGCGGTAGCCGGTCGCCGACAGGACACCGGACTCATAGGGCACCGTCCAATCGCTCGAGCACACGTCGCGGGGGACCGCGTGGCGGCCCAGGGAGCGCCCGTTCAGGAACAGCTCGGCCTCGTCGCAGTTCGTGGCCACGCGGACATGGATGGGGGCGCCATCCGGCCAGTTCCACTTGAGGAACGCGGGCGCGGGCCGCCAGACGAACTCGGGCTTCTCGCCGGAGAGGCAGAAGAGCTGGAGCACCGGGTCGCTCCGCCAGTAGGCGCAGCGCTGGTAGAACTCGGGCTTTCGGCCCCCTGCCAGATCGAGGAACCCGGAGCCAGACCCGCGGCGCGGGAAGCCGTGCGCCTCGCCGAGGTAGTCGACGCCCGTCCATATGAACTCCCCGATGACATAAGCGTTGTCCCGCACGCCGAGCCAGTTGTAGGCCATGTTGCCGGTCTCGGTGCCAAGGCAGAGGCGGTGGGGGAAGCGTTCCCGCTCGGGGGCGTAGGTCTTGTCGCCGTAGAGACGGTCGATGTAGTTGTACCCCGCAATGTCGAGCGCGTCCATGAAGCCGTTCCGCGACGAGACGTGGGACTGGTCGCAGGCCGAGGTCGCCGGGCGGGTGGGGTCCTCCTCGTGGCATATGGCGACAAGCTCCCGGGCAATCTTGGCGCCGCCGTCCTCGAGCTGGTTCGGAATCTCGTTGCCGATGCTGTAGAGGACCACGCAGGGGTGGTTGCGGTCGCGTCGCAGCATGGCGCGCAGGTCCGCGTCGTGCCACTGGTTGAAGTAGAGGTGGTAGCCGTAGAGCGACTTGCCCCGGGTGTCCTCCGTGGGGTTGTAGGTCCAGTCCCTCGTCCACTCGTCAAACGCCTCATCAAAGACGTATAGGCCCAGCCGGTCGCACAGGTCGTAGAATTCCGGGGCGAAGGGATGGTGGCTCGTGCGGATGGCGTTGCAGCCCATCTCCTTCAGTCGTGCGAGGCGAAAGGCCCAGACCGCCTCGGGGACCGCGTTTCCGAACGAGCCGGCGTCCTGGTGGAGGCACAACCCGTTCAGCTTGGTGGGCCGGCCGTTCACGAACAGGCCCCGATCCGGGTCGAACACGAGCTGGCGGATGCCGAAGGTCGTGACGGTCTCGTCGAGCGTCTCCCCGTCCATCCTGAGGGTGCTGCGCAGCCGGTAGAGCTCCGGCGCGGCGTCGGACCAGAGGCGGGGCTTGGGCACCGTGACCCACTGGGTGACGCGCTGGCCGGGGTGCAGGCTCTCGAGGGCGAGCGTGGATTCGGTGCCCGCGGCGACTGTCCCATCCGGCGCCAGCACGGTGCTCAGCACGGTCACTTCGCGTTTGGCTGGGTGCGCGTGCCAGCTGTCCTTGAGCCACGCCTGCCGCTCCCCCTCCGTGAGGAAGTGGGCGTCGATCGTCATGGCGGACTGGACGACTGCCTGTTCGGGCGACACCTCGGGGGTCGTGACGCTGACGCCGCCGTCGAGATGGAAATGCGTGTAGCCGGTGACGATGAGGCGCACGTGCCGGTAGATCCCCGAACCCGCGTACCAGCGCAGCGAGGGCTCGAGCGAGTCGTCGACGCGGACGGCCAGCACGTTGGGCGAGCCGTCGGTCCTCAGGTAGTCCGTGAGGTCGTAGCGGAACCCGACGAAGCCGTAGGGCCGGCGCCCGAGGAACTGGCCGTTGATCCAGACCTCGCTGTTCATGTACACGCCGTCGAACTCGACGACGACCTTGCGGCCGGCCTCGGCGGGCCGCGCGAAGCTCTTGCGGTACCAGCCGATCCCGTGCGCGAAGAAGCCGCCGTTCGGCTCGCCCTCCGGCGGAGGGCTGAGGGGCAGCTCGATGCTCCAGTCGTGCGGAAGGTCGAGCGTGCGCCAGCCCGAGTCGTCGAACGCGGGCTGCCTCGCCGCCGGGTCGTCGCCGAGGCGGAATCTCCAGCCCGCGTCGAGCGGGATCCTCTCCCGCGGGCCCGGCGCCGGGTCTGCGGCGAAGAGGGGGGCGCAGGCGAGGAGCGCGAGGGCGGCAAAGCGGAGCGCGCACAGGGGCGCAGGGGGAGGGATGCGGTGGGCCATGGCGGGGGCGGGGTTCTTTCGCGGGATTGGCGCGGCGACGATTCGTGTTTCGTTTCTGGCGCCGATCATCACCATGCGGCGATTCGGAGCAAGACCTCAACACCGGCAGAAGCCCCATGAACTACAGGACCCTCGGCAGGACCGGACTGAAGGTGTCCGTCCTCGGTTTCGGCGGATCGTCGCTCGGCTCGGTGTTCCGTGAGATCGACGAGAAGGAGGGCGTCCGCACCGTGCACGCGGCCGTCGAGCACGGGATCAACTTCATCGACACGTCCCCGTTCTACGGGCTCACGCGCGCGGAGACGATCCTCGGCAAGGCGCTCCGCCAGATCCCTCGCGAGAGGTACATTCTGGCGACCAAAGTGGGGCGCTACGGCTACAAGGAGCGGGACTTCGACTTCTCGGCAGCGCGCGTCACGCGGAGCGTGGACGAGAGCCTGGAGCGCCTGGGCACCGACCATGTCGACTTCATCCAGGTCCACGACATGGAGTTCGGAAGCGCCGACCAGATTGTCGCCGAGACGCTTCCCGCCCTGCGCCGCGTGCAGGCCGCCGGCAAGGCGCGCTTCGTCGGCGTCACGTGCCTGCCGCTGCGCCTCCTGAGCTCGGTCGTGGACCAGGCCGAGGTCGACCAGGTCCAGTCCTACTGCCACTACTGCCTGAACGACACCTCGCTCGCCGCGCTCCTGCCCCATCTCCGGGAAAAGGCAATAGGCGTGATCAATTCCGCGCCGATCGCGATGCGCCTCCTGAGCCTGGAGGGGCCGCCCGCCTGGCATCCCGCGCCGCAGGCGCTCCGGGAGCGGTGCGCCGAGGCGGCGAGGTACTGCGCCGATCGCGGGGGCGACCTGAGCCGGCTGGCGCTGCAGTTCTCCGTGGCCAATCCCGACATCGCCTCGACCGTCGTGGGCACGGCGAGCCCGGAGCGGATCGAAAGGAACATCCGCGAGATCGAGGAGCCGATCGACGCGGAGCTGCTGGCGGGGGTGCAGCGTATCCTGGCGCCGGTGCACGGCGTCACCTGGCCCTCGGGCCGGCCGGAGAACAACTGACCCCGCGCCCCGCGGGTCCCGGCGGAGCGCGGACGGCCTTCGGCAGATCCGCAAAATCTGCGAGGGGATTCGCAAACCATGCGCAGCTTGCCCGGGCGGGAAAGGGGTACTCTCGGCCGCGTGAGCCATACCCCATGGCCTCGGATCTCGTGCCTCCTGCTGGGCGGAGTCCTGGCAGGCTGCGCCCAGAACAGGGGCCCTGCGACGGGCGCATACGTCCGCGAGTTCGAGTCGGCCGCGTCGGCCCTCTCGGGCCAGATACGGGAGCTCCCGCGGGTGGCCCCTCCCGCCAAGCCGACCCTCCCCGCCAACCCGACGCCGGAGGAGCAGCGCATCTACGACGGCATGGACCGGATCTATCCCCTCTTCGTGAACCAGTACTACGGCTCGGTGTACGAGCGGTGCCAGACCCTCGCGCAGCTCTGCGGCCAGGCGCAGGACCGCATCGCGGCGATCAAGACCGACGGCGTCGACTCGGCGGCCGTCCAGCTGGCGACCGTGGCAGGGCAGGCCATGGGCAACAAGCGGGCGTTCTTTGTCGAGCTCGGCCGCTTGGCCGCGCTCAACCGGGATGCGCTCAAGCGCCGCCGCACCACGGACGCCGTGGACGATTTCCTCCAGGCGATCATGGACGGCTCCTTGGACAGGCTGGCCAACTGCGGCGACGACGACCGGGTGGCGGCCGGGGTCGTCTCCAGGCTTAAGGAGGCCGCGGATGCGGCGGCGAAGCGCCAGGAGGACAAGGACGCCGTCGTCGATCAGGTGGCCCGCGGGACCGCGGCCGCCGCGGAGCTCGAGCGCGGGATGGTCGAGTGCCGGTCCGGCAGGGCGAAGCTGGCGGCCGACCTCAAGGCGAAGTATCCGGGGCAGGACTGGACCGCGCTGACCCAGGCGCCGCCGCCCGCGAAGCGGTAGCTCGACCGCGCTCTCACCCCGGGGGCCGGCCCGCCGGACCCTCGTCGGGCAGCGGGATGTCCCTGCGGATCTCCTTGTGGAAGCGGGCCCGCATGTCCCCGAGCCAGGAGTCCATGAAGCGGTCCGCGAGGTTGAGGGGCATCGTCTTGTCCACGCCGGAGTCCAATGTGGAGAAGAGGACCCGGCCCGTCGGGTCGATGATGGCCGACTCGACGTCGTAGCCCGACGAGACCACGTAGAGGTGGTTCTCGAGGGCGCGCGCCTTGAGCAGCGTCAGGTACCCGCCCGCGGCCGGGACAAAGAGGATCTCCGCCCCCTGGACCGCCATGGCGCGGGCCGCGTCGACGTACTCGGCGTCCCAGCAGATCATGAGTCCTATCCTGCCGAAATCGGTGTCGAAGACGGGATAGGCCCCGCCCGGCGTGAGTCCGCCCTCGACCTCCTCGCGGGGCAGGTGGACCTTCCGGTACTTGCCTGCCACGCGGCCGTGCCGGTCGATCAGGACGGCCGTGTTGTAGTCGGTGGCGCCGTCCCGCTCGGTGAGCCCGGCCACGATGTACATCCCGTACGTGCGGGCCTTCTCGCCCAAGCGCTCCGTGCTGGGGCCGGGGATCGCCTCCGCGGCGCCGGCATAGGGCCTCGAACTGCCCTCAAGGAGCAGCTCCTCGCCCAGGCAAACGATGTCCGGCTTGTCCTCGGCGGCGCGGTCGAGCGCCCTGAGCCACGCCCCGAGGTTATCGGGGGCGCCTCGCGGATGCAGGGAGACGGTCCCGGCGCGGACCCACCGGGCGGGCGGCGGCTGCGCCTCCCCGAAGGTGATGTCGTCCCACCACACCGTGCCCCGCGGGGCCCAGCCGAGCGTAAGCTCTATCCTCGCGCGCGCGGCCTGCGGCGGGGCCGGCACGCACAATGTCACGCGCGTCCAGTCCCCCTCCGCCGCGCTCTCGTAGGCGTAGTCGGGCTGGCCCGTGCGCAGGCCCTGGGCGTCAAGCCAGTCGATCCGGGCCACGATCTCGCGCGCCTGGTCGGCGACCGACTGCGCGCGGTAGTAGGCGGTCAGCCGGTAGTACTGCGAGCCCCTGATGCCGCCCGCGGTGTAGGCCCATCCCCCGTACTCGGCGGGGTTGCCGCCCCCCGAAATCGCCAGCGCGTCGGGGGCCGAGCGGAAGTGAGCCGTGTCCACGTAGCACTTCGGCCGGATCTCATCGCGCGGGGCCCACGCGGACCATCCGGCGTCCCGGCCGAAGTCGCGCAGCTCGAGGCGCAGCGGGCCGCCCGCCTGGCCGGCGCACGGGGGGACGAGCGCCGCCATGAGGAGCGCGCCGAATGTGGGGAGGTGGGCGATGGACCGCATGGCGGCTTTCCGGGACCGCCGCAAGCCTCTCCCGCAACGGCGCCGAAGGCAAGTGGCGGCTGGGGCTTAGGGCCGGCCGGGTTGGTTGTTGCCGAGCGTCCGGTGTTTCCATTCTGTCGGGGGTGTCCGTTGCCGGCGGTGGTCACCCGACGCCGCACCTTCTGCGAGCACCCCTCCCCATCCATGAGCGAAACAGCCCCCCGTCGAACCGCCTCCGAGATGATTATCGGCTACTTCAGGGACTTCGGCGTCCTGCGGGAGACCCGCAAGGAATACTGGGGCATCCAGATCATCAACTTCCTCGACTGCACGGCGTACTTTGGCCTCCTGACGATCGCGGCCGTATTCCTCTCGGACGACCTCGGGATGAGCGACCGCGGGGCCGGCTACACGATCACGCTCTTCACGTCGGCCGTGTCGCTCTTGCTGATGTTTTCCGGGATGGCCACGGACTGGCTCGGGATCCGGCGCTCGCTCAACGTCGTCCTCGGCGGCCAGCTCGTGCTGCGCCTCGCGATGCTCTGGGTCGGGCTCACCCCGTCCCTGCCGCACCGGGGCCTCCTGGCCGGCGCCATCTTTTTCCTCATGGCGCCGTTCATCGCGGGCCTGCAGACCATCTTCCAGGCGGGGACCAACCGGTACACGAGCCGCAAGTCGCGCAGTGCCGGCTTCAACCTCTGGTACCTCTTCATGAACGTCGGGGCCGCGGCGGCCGGCTTCTCGATCGACATCGTCCGCAAGGTCCTGCACGTCGGCAACGTCCACATCTTTACGCTGGGGGTGGCCATGGCCGTCCTCAGCCTCATCACCGCGAAACTCTTCATCAAGAGCGAGGACCAGCTGGTCGCGGCCGACGAGCCGCCGGAGGAGCAGGAAAAGGACAAGAAGGTGGTGCGCAAGAACCCCCTGAAGGTGTGGCGCGAAATGATCCGCGAGCCGGCGCTCCTTCGCCTGGCGGTGCTGGTCGCGCTCATCGTCGGCGTGCGGGCCGTCTACACCTACCTGTACATCCTGATGCCGAAGTACTGGCTGCGCACGATCGGGCCGGACGCGGCGTTCGGGACCCTGAACGCGATCAACCCGATCGGGATCGTGATCGGGCTCATCTTCTTCATCCCGTTCGCGAACCGTTGGCCGGTGTTCAAGATGCTCGTTTACGGGGCCATGATCTCGTCCGTCGCCCTCCTGCCCATGGCGCTTCCATGGACCATCTACGGGATGAGCATCCAGAGCGCCCACTATGTCATGGCGCTCCTGTGCATGGTGCTGGTGACGATCGGCGAGGTGGTGTGGTCGCCGAAGCTCTACGAGTACACGGCGGCGATCGCGCCCAAGGGCCAGGAGGGCGCCTACCTCGGGCTTTCGCTGATCCCGTGGTTCCTCGCGAAGACGCTTGTGAGCTTCCTGTCCGGGCACCTGCTGGAGCGCTGGTCGCCCGAGAAGGTCACGATCAACGGCGTCTCCGTCCCGCTGCAGCAGGCGATGGTCGCCCACCAGCTCGACTACTGGCACCGGCCCGAGGCCATGTGGCTTGTCCTCGGGGCCTACGCGCTCGCGGGCTGCATCATCGCGGCCTTCCTCGAGAAGTGGCTCACGAAGGGCGTGGTCGAGCACCCGGCCACTCCGAAGCGCTAGCGCGGGGGGGGCGGGCCGCCGGGGCGCCCGCCCGCCGGACCCGCGCGCGGCTACTGGATCCCGAGCTTCTTCAGGAACGGCCCGATCGAGCGCGGCCGGCCTAGGAAGTCCTCGATCGAGACGCTCACGTCGCGGGAATCGCCCTGCGAGTAGATCTCCTGGCGCATCCGCATGCCGGCGCCCCGGTCGAGGAACCCGTCCGGAGCGGCCTTGAACACCGTGGCCATGTCGGCCGCGATCGAGTCCGCCCAGGCGTAGCCGTAGTAGCCGGCGTCGTAGCCCACCAGATGCCCGAAGTAGGCCACGAAGGCCGTGTCGTCAGGCAGCGGGAAGAAGACGTCGGCGATGACCTTGTTGCTCTCGGCCTGGCTGTCGACCGGCGCGAGCGCCGGCCGCGGCCCGTGGAGCCGCAGGTCGAGCAGCGCGAACGAGAGCTGGCGCCGGTAGAAGACGCCGATCGTCGCCAGGCGCACCTCCTGCAGGCGGCCGAGGGTCTCCGCCGGAATCTTCTTTGTCGGGTCGCGGTAGTCCGCGGCGAAGGTGTCCAGGACGCTCTTGTCGTACGTCCAGTTCTCCAGCATCTGCGAGGGCGCCTCGACGAAGTCGCGCGGGACGTTCGTCCCGGCGAAGCGGAAGCGGTGCGCGCGGGTGAGGATCGCGTGCATGGCGTGTCCGAACTCGTGGAAGAGGGTCGTCACCTCCTGGTGGTTGAGGAGGGCGGGCGCCCCGTTGGCCGGCTGCGGGAAGTTGCACAGGAGCGCCACCGTCGGCCGCAGGTAGGGGCCGCCCGGCTGCACGTGCCCCTCCTGGATCGGGAACTCCGCGAAGTGGTTGTACTTCCCCTCGCGCGGGAACATGTCGAGGTAGAACAGGCCCATCGGCTCTCCGGTCTTCGCATCGGTGACGCCCCATAGGGTCACCCCGTCGGCCCACGCGTAGGGCGGCTCGAGCTGCTCGAACTTGAGCCCGAAGATCGACTGGTAGATCGCGAACATGCCGCGCAGCACGTTCTCATAGGGGAAGTAGACCCGCAGGGCCTCCGAATCGACCGTGTACTTCGTCTTCACGAGCTGGTTCTGGTAGTAGCGCCAGTCGGCGAAATCGATCTGGGCCTTCGGGTCGCCGGTGTCGGAGACCTTGAGGGCCCGCATCTCGGCGAGCTCCGCGTCGAACTTCGGCTGGATGCCGCGGACCAGGTCCTCGATGAACTTGGTCGCCGTGGCCCCGTTCTTGGCCATCTTGACCTCCGTCTTGTAATCGTCCCACGAGGCGTAGCCCAGCTTCCTGGCGATCTCGGCCCTGATCGCCACGATCCTGTTGAGGAGCGGCACGTTCACGGCCTGCGCCAGGTGGAACTCGGCGACGCTCACCTTCCTGCGGGTCGCCGCCACGGAGCAGTTCTGCTCCACCATCTGGCGCTGGGGCGTCACGCTGACGAGGATCGTGTAGGCGTCGTCCCCGGTCTTGATGCCCGGGGAGCCGAGGAAAGAGTCGGGGACTCCCGCCAGCTCGGCGCGGGTGAAGACGGGCGCCACGCGGGTGTTCACGATGTTGGTCTCAAAGTCGGTCTCGAGCGGGCTCAGCTCCTTGAAGAGGGCCTCCACCTCCTTGCGCGCGGCGGCCGGCAGCTCGAAGCCCTCGCGCCGGTAGTCGCGCAGGGTGAAGTCGAAGAGCCGCTGGTCCTCGCCCGTGAGCGCCGGCCTCCTTGCGGCGACAGCCTTCAGCGCGGCGTAGAGGTCCTCCCGGTAGCCGACCCCGATGTCCCACTGCTGCAGCCGCTTGCCCGCCTCGTCGGCGGCGTCGCGCACCTCCTTGCGGGTGCTCGTCTGCTGGATGAAGCCGATCCGGTTCTCCACCATGCCCGCGTCGGCCTCGAGGGCGTCCAGGGCCACGAACGTGCTCTCGAAGGTCGCGGCCGCCAGGTCCTGCCTGGCGATCCGGTCGATGGCGGCGTCTCCGGCGGCCATGGCCGCCGCCGCGGAGGCCTTGATCTGGTCCGGGGTCGTCTCGAAGGGGGGCACGCGGATCTCCGATTTGAACGGGGCCGCGAGGGCTTGGAAGTCCGCGACCGTCCGCAGGGGGGCGGCGCGCAGGACGAGGGGCAGGGCGATGAGGACCGCCCATCCGGGGGCGCGCAGATTTCTCATCCCGAAAGCTTTGATTGCGTTCGCGGCGCGCGTCAACACACCGCCTGCCGTGGTCCCCGCCCGGCGGTCGCGCCCCGCGATCTAAGAAGGCCCGAGCGGACAGCGGGGCCCCTGCGACCGGGGCCAGCCTTGTGGCAGGAATACGGCGCTTGCGTTGCCTCTGCCGCCGATCCACATCAGTGGGCAAGACGCTCGCGTCCGATTTGGATCCGCCGCTTGACCCCGATGGCCTGCTTCGCTCGCCCCGGCTCCGTCTGCGCCATCCGGACGAGACCCGCCCCCGAAAGAGAAGCCAATCCCAGAGATGAACACCCTGAGCCCGCTCCTGATCCTGATCTCTACAGCCTGCGCCGCCCCCGCAGCCGCCCTCCTTTCGGTCGCCGACAGCGTGGCCCCCGCGGCCCCGGCCGTCCTGCACCCCCTGCAACCCTCGGCCGTGAGGCTCGACGGCTGGCTCGGCGCCCGAATTGACGCCAATGAGAGCCGCCGCCTGCTGCTCGTGGACACCGAGCCCCTGCTCGCCGGCTACCGGCACCGGCCCGGGGACCAGCCCTGGATCGGCGAGCACGTCGGCAAGTGGCTGCATGCGGCGACCCTTGCCTGGGCCTACTCGGGCGACGAGGCGCTGCGCCGCAAGCTCGACTCCGTCGTCGCGTCGCTCATCGCGACCCAGGAGGCCGATGGATACTTGGGAACCTACACCGCCGACAAGCGCTTCGGGCTTTACGACGGCGCGGACTGGGACGTGTGGTGCCACAAGTACAACCTGATCGGGCTGCTGACCTACTACAGGTACACCGGCAACCCGGCCGCGCTGGCCGCGTCCCGCAGGATCGGGGACCTCTTGTGTGCGACCTTTCCCGCAAAGAAGAGCATCCTTTTGGCGGGGACGCACATGGGCATGGCCGCCACCAGCGTCCTCAGCCCGATGGTGGACCTCTACCGGCTCACCGGCGACGCCCGCTACCTTGAATTCGCCAAGTACATCGTCCGCTCCTATGAGGAGAAGGACGGTCCGGACATCGTCCGGACGCTCCTGGCGCCCGGCGGCTCGGTCGACCGCGTCGCCAACGGCAAGGCCTACGAGATGCTCTCCAACCTGGTCGGCCTGACGGAGCTCTACCAGGTGACGGGGGACCCCCGGCTCCTCCGGGCGGTCGAGAACGCCTGGGCCGACATCACCCGCAACCGCCTCTACATCACCGGCACCGCCAGCATCCACGAGAGATTCGGCAACACCCACGAGCTGCCGAACGGGGACTTCGCCCACCTCGGCGAAACCTGCGTGACCACGACGTGGATCCAGTTGAACGCGGCCCTGCTCGCGCAGACCGGCGAGGCCAAGTACGGCGACGAGATCGAGCGCTCGCTCTACAACCAGCTGACCGCCGCGCAGGAGCCGCAAAGCGGCGACTGGTGCTACTACACGGCGCTGGAAGGGGTGAAGCACTACGACAAGGAGATCACGTGCTGCCACTCGAGCGGGCCGCGCGCCCTGGCGCTGGCCCCGACGCTGGCCTACCTCGAGACGGGCGGCGTGATCTGCGTGAACACGCTGGAAACCTCCACGGCCCGCTTCCAGGTCGGGGGCCGGGCCGTCGAGGTGAGGCAGGAGAGCGGGTTCCCGTACGAAGGGCGGTCGACGCTGACGGTAAGGACGCCCTCCGCGGTCCGGTTCACCCTGAAGATCCGGGCCCCGGCCTGGGCTGAACCGCTGCGCGCGGGCGAGGCGTCCAGCCGGGACGGCTGGGTCACGCTGCCCGAGCGCGACTGGAGGGACGGCGACCAGGTCGCGTTGAGCTTCAACCTGAGCGCCCGCATGATTCACGGCGACTTCACCAACCATTCCCGCGTGGCCTACGCCTGGGGTCCCTTCATCCTGGCGCTCGATGATGGGCTCAACCCTGATCATGGGGGAAGCGGCACCCCGCAGTTTGTCCGCGTCGTCGACGACAGGGTCCCGACCCTGGCGCCCGATAAGCGCCGCATTGCCCTCCAGGTGGCCGTCCGCGGGGAGTGGGATGTCAACCCGTACCCGGCCACGCTGGTGCCGTTCGCGGAGGCCGGGGCCGGCGGCCAGCCGTATGCGGTGTGGCTTCGCGCCCCCTGAGGCGGACGAGTACAGGATGCGGCCGAGGTTTGCAGCCGAGCGCTGTCCGGGCGGTGGATAACCCAGATCCTCTTTAGCCGGTAGGGGCCGGCGGCTGCCCGCCGGCGGTGGCCGAGCCGGCCGCACTCCTGACGAGCGAATGCGAGCGCCTGATGAGGGGGGCCTCGAGAAAGGCGTAGGACAGCCTGGCGGCGCCATAAATCGCCGCAAACACCACCGCCATCAGGAGGATCGCCCGCGGCGCCCCCAGGGCCGGGGCCGTGCCGAGGACGCCGTAAAAGAGGGCGAGCGCAATCGGCATGTGGAATAGGTAGACGAAGTAGCTGAGCCTTCCCGCCTCGACGAGGGGTCGCAACTCCATGAGCCGCCGCACCGGCCCGAAGTCTGAGGCGCACAGGTCGAGCAGCGCCACGCAGCCCGCGGATATCACGGTGTTGTAGAGCGGCACAAGGTACCGGGTCGCACCTCCGAATTTCCCCGAGGAATAGAGACCCAAGAAGGCCATGGAGGAGAGGAGGACCGCGACGGTCGCGGCGTGCCTCCGGAACCCAGGCCAGCCCGGCTCGCCCCGCGGCGCGATTGCGAGCAGGCCGCCGAGGAGGAAGCCGTCCAGCCTGCTCGGAAGCAGCACAACGAGGGAGGCGTCCGGATTCTGGACGAAAAAATAGCACGCGTAGCGGAGTAGGACCGACCCGAGCGCGAGGGACCACAGCCACCACGCGAGCTGGCGCCTTGGGATCAGGAAGACGCAGACGCTGATGAGGACGTAGAACTGCATTTCGACCGCCAGCGACCACAGGACGCGAAGCCAGTCGTTGCCCAGGTAGCCGAGCGAGGCCATGTAGAGGTTCTGGACGAAGGCCAGGTAGCTCCAGAACGGGATGGCCGAGTTGAAGAGCCGGTCGGCGCCCGGCCAGCCGGCGGGCCACAGCGCCCTCGCCGCCACGAACGAAAGGAGCAGCAGGGCATAGGGTGGCCCGATGCGAAACGCCCTGCGGACCCAGAAATCCAGGAACGAAAGCCGCCCCCTCTCATGGGAGACGAGGCCCTGTGTTATCAGGTATCCCGAGAGCACAAAGAAGAGATTCACCCCGATCCATCCATAGCCCGCGAACGCCATGAGGCCGGGCATCCCGGAATACGCCGCCGCCCTCGTCGGCAATGCGATCAGGTGGTACGCGAGGACCCATAGTATCGCGCAGCCCCGCAGACCGTCCAGTGCCGCCTGCCTGTTCATACGGGCTGGCGGATTCCTGGAGATTGCGTTTGCCCCGTCGCTCATGATCGCGCGCCGACCGGAACTCTGCACTGCGGGGAATGCGGCTCATGCGCCGGGCCCCGGGGGTGGCTGGGCGCGATCATCATCAGGGACTCGCCCTCTCCAGCACGAGGGTAAGAAGGGCGGCGTGCTTTGCACGCGCCGCGATCCGATCGAGGCGCATCGGGATGGATGATGAGCCGAGAGTCCATCATGCCTTCTTCCTGATGGGCACAAAACGGCAAATCTGGTGGGGGGTAGGGGTGGGCCATGGGCAAGTGCGTCTGCTGCGGGGCTTACTATCGCGAGGCGCGGATCTATTCCAGCATTCTAAGCGCCGACGGGTTTCCCGGCCGCAGCTGCAGGACCCTTTCAACGTCGGCAATCGCCTCGTCTCTACGGACCGCTTGCAGCAGGGCGGCGCCACAAGGGCCTACCGGGGCGCCGGCTCCGCCGGCGCCGTGTGCCAGGCGGCGCCCTGGTCGATCCATGTGCGGAGAAGCGCGATTTCAGAGCCGCTCAGGCCCTGGAATTCGTCCCTGTGTTTCAGCGGCGGCATCTCGAGGTCCTCCACCTCGTCCGATGCGAACTCGACGAGCTGGCTGTCGGCTCCGTGGCCGGGGGCAATCGCCGGCTCCCCGCTCCGTCCGCCCTTCAGGAGCGACTCCCTTGAGGTGATGCTGAACCTGGCCCTCGGCTTCTCCCCGCTGTGGCACTTGACGCAGGAGCGCTCCAGGACGGGGTACACGTCGCGCGAAAAGTCCACGGTCGTCCCCCCGGTCGCCGTCACGCCCTCGGCTGCGGGGAGTCGCGACGGTGCCGCCTTCTCCTTTTCACACGCGACGCTCTCATAGGAGGCGACCAGGGCCTCCACCGCTGGCAGCGGGCGCGAGTCCGCAGCGGTCCGGATCGTCTGCAGGAGGGCCATGGTCGCCCAGGCCGTCCCCCCGGCGGAGATCCACTGGTCGTTGCCGTGCGGGAAGCCGCTGTCAAAGTGCGGCTGGAACGGCCAAGTCCGGCTGCGCACCCACCATGAGCCGTCCTCGTACTGGGTTCGCAGGAGGAACTGGACGGCGCGCGAGTAGGCCGGGTCCTCGACCGAGATGCGGGCGCCCTCGTGAAGTGCGAACAGCGCCTCCCCCGTCGCCCAGGCGTCGCTCTCGAGGCCGTCGAGCTGCGCCCATCCTCCGTCGGGCCTCTGCTTCCCGAGGATCGAGGCGGCGAGCCCTTCGAGGCGTCGCGGGGGCTCGCCGGCCCATGCGAGCCCAAGGAGCTGCGAGACCTGGTCGCCGAAAGTCCCCGCCTCGGACTTCCAAAGCCAGCGGCGCGCCCTGGACATGCAGGCGCGAGTTTCATCCCCGGAGTAGGGGAGCGGGTAGAGCTGGACGGCTCGCACGGCCCAGGCCGTCGCCGCGATCCTGCCCCCCTCCAGGGGCGGGCGCAGGTCCGTCCAGTGCCAGGAGCCGTCCGGGCTTTGGCCGTTCACGAGGTACCGAACGAAGGCCTCGGTCATCGCGTCGGGCGCGTACCCCAGGGCGCGCAGCTCCATCAGGCCGTACCCCAACTGCACTGGCGCGTCGGGTATGGGATCCTCCATCTCACGCGCGGACTCCACCAGGGGACGCCACATCTGCAGCTGCGCGGCCAGCTGGTGCCCCAGGGCCGTTTCGTCGACCCGCAGGCCCCGCTCGGCGCCCCAGGCGAACGCCACCGCCGGCAGATACTCGTGGTGGCAGGAGACGCACTTCGCCTCGTCGCGCACAAACCGGTTGTTGACGAAGTTCGTGGAGGCCCTCTGCAGGAGGTCGATCGCCCTCTGGGCGCGTTCCCGAACAGGGACGGCGTCGGGCATGAGCCGGGCCGAACGGGGCCTTGCCGGGGGTGCGGCGGGCGTCGTCTTCGCCCCGGCGCTCTCGAGAAACGCGACGAGCTGCGTGTGGGGCCCCGATTTCAGCGCAAACGTAAGCGCCGTGGCGCCCTCCTCGTTCGCCTCGTTCACGTTTGAGCCCCGCGCCATGAGCAGGCGGGCGATCGCCGGGTCGCCCTGCTCGCTGTAGCCGGCAAACACCATGGGAGCGGTCCCGTGCCCCCACGGCGACTTGAAGTGGAGGTCGGCCCCCTTGGCGACCAGCTCGGCCGCGAGGGCCGTGTGGCCCGAGTAGAGCGCCCAGTTGAGGGCGTGTCCCGCGAAGTCCGCGTCGAAATTGATGTCGGCGCCGTGATCGAGGAGCCTCAGCAAGGCGGCCTCATCGCCGAAATAGGCAGCCATCGCGAGCGGGGAGGCCACGAGTCCCTTGGCCTGCTGGGGGCTGGCCCCGCGGTCCAGCACCAGCGCGAGCGTCTTTGGATCTCCCCCGTAGACTGCCTTGAGCGCAACATACTCCTGGCCCCCTTTCTTCGCGTGGGTGTCGGCGCCCGCGTCCAACAGGAGGGCGACAATCCGGTGCGAATCCCGATGCGCCGCCGCCGACATCAGCGGCGTAAGCTCCAGCTTCGAGGCGGTGTTCGGGTTTGCGCCATGCGCAAGCAAAGTGCGCACGATGTCCTCGTTCCCTGCGCCATAGAGTAGCGGCGTCGCCCCGTCGTCATCAAGAGCGTCCGGCTTGGCGCCCCGCTCGAGAAGGACGTCCACGGCCGCGGCGTCGCCCCGGTAGGCTGCGATGTGGAGCGCCGTGTCGCCGTGGCCGTCCCGCGCCGACCAGTCCGCTCCACGGGCGAGGGCCGAGCGCAGCAGGGCGAGGTCGCCCGTCCGGGCTGCGCGGATCACGTCCGGCTCGCCCTTGGGTGCCGGACGGGATTCGAGCGCGAGAACGGCGGCGGGTAGACCTGCGAGGGCTCCAAGCAGGGCTACGGCTAAGCGCGTTCTCAGAGCAGCGATTGGTCGATGGATGGGCATGGGACGGCCCTCGGGGCTCGGCCATCAGGGAACGTGATGCACAATATTAGGCGAGGAAATAAGGCCGATCCAGCGTCCCGATACGCAAGGTTTTCGAGATCGATATGGACCTTAGGGGTTGCTCGGCACATTTGTCGATTTTCTGCTGACTTCAATTGGCAGAAGCGGCTTGATACCATGAACCAAGGTAGTGGAGGCGCCGGGATTTGAACCCGGTTGCCCACCTAGGTATGAGATATGTATTTTCTGGGTGTTCTTGGAGTGGTGGATTGCCTGGAATCTGCCTGGAGAGTCACAAATTGAAGGGCATGCACAGAAGGCAGTGCGTGGTTGACAATAAGCGCTTATCGTAGAAAGTGCCAATATGGTCGGGCTTCCAAAGTGTCCTCATTGCCAGCACACCCTGACGCGCAAACAAACTGCGCGGATGCTCGCTTCGCTTTCTGCAGGCAAGGCAAAGAATTTCACCGAAGCGGAGAGGGCCCGTCGTCGGGAACGCATGAAGGCCGTCAATGCGCATCGCTCAGCGGCCTCTTTCGGCACGGGCATGAATCACCGGCATCTGAACCACAGCCGGTTCACACTCGCTGCGATCGATGATGTGATTGATCGCGGGAAGCGCGATTCATGGGCGACGCTGCTTGCAGTCGTAGATGCTTCGCCGGAAATCCGGAGCAGGGTCCTTCGCGTGTGTGCGGCCCATGTGAATGATGCGTATGCCCAACGCTATCACTTCTGGAACAATTATGCCCTCCACCAAGCCACTGCCTGAATGGGATCGCATTCTCACGGCGGCAGCACACCTCCAGGAGCTGCTGCCGGATGCTGTTCTCGTTGGTGGAACCGCCGCTGCGATTCATGCCGAGCATCGTCTATCGACCGATGCCGACCACGTGTTGAGGGATCTGAACACACGCTTCGATGATGTGCTCACGCAGCTCGAGTCCGTAGCTGGATGGAAGACCGCTCGGGTTCGCCGCCCCGTTCAGATTCTCGGGAGCTTGGATGGCATCGAAACGGGCGTGCGCCAGCTGATACGCGACGACCCGTTGGAGACGGAGCAGGTCTCTGTCAGGAATCACCTGATCACGGTGCCAACCAAGGCCGAGATGCTCCGGATCAAGGCCGTGCTGATCCTCAAGCGGAACGCCACCCGCGACTACATCGACTTCGTGGCGATGCATGACCAGCTGGGGATGAAGGACACCCTGGCTGCGATGCAACCCTTCGACCGACTCTACCCACAGCCAAACGGCGAATCTCCGACACAGCAGCTCATCATCCAGCTTTCAAGCCCGATGCCCTTCGATCTATCTCAGACCGATCTGGGCGAGTTCAAGAAACTATCCCCGCGCTGGCAGGATTGGACGGTAATTCGCAATGCCTGTGCCGAATGCGCACTGCAACTCGCACCTACCTTGACGAGACCCGCGCGCAGCAATGAGCCTGACCTGATTCCCAAACCGTTCCTTGGCATGCGCAAGCCGAGGGAGCAGGATCAGGGCATCGAACTTTGATCGTAGTCCAATCGGGCGCGCCATTCCGTTTCACCATCTTGAATATGCTTTCGCAGTTTGCAGACGATTACAGCGCCAAACGAAGCTTACGCCGGTTGTCTGTCGCCGCGTTGTTGTTGGCTGTCATTTTCTGGCTCCGGTTTGGTGCGCTTTCGCTTGGTGCGGCGAGCGGCTTTGTCGATCACGCCGGGTACTGGACGACGCTGCTTTCCCTGGTCGCGTTTCTCTGGCTCTTGGTTCGCTCTTTTCGCGGAAGCCTCCGGGCCTGGAGACAGCACCTTGCGGGGCTGCTTGCGGTCGCCCTTTGCGGGGGCCTCCTGCAGGCAAACGAGCCGCATCGGCTTCGAGTGATGTTCGATGAGTATGCGATGCTTTCGACGTCGATGAACATGCATCTTACCCGCCGCGCGGCAGTCGTGAGCACGGGCCTGTATGAGAACGGGCAGATGCAGTACACGGGCGACTATATCGACAAGCGGCCCCTGGGGTACCCGCTCCTGGTTTCATTTGTTCACGATGTGTCCGGATACCGGCCCGCGAATGTCTTCGTCGTGAACGCCGTGGCGGGCTTCGCGTTTCTGGGGGCGGTTTATCTCATTGGAGTTCTTCTCGGCGGCGCCGGGCTTGGGCTGCTCGGCGTCCTGCTTGCCGCGGGGCTGCCGCTTGTGGCGCAGACCGCGACGGGAGGCGGACACGACCTGCTGGGCGCGGCCATGGTGCTCGCCGTGCTGGCGCAGACCATTCGGCATCTGCGCGCGCCCACATTGGGGAACACGGAACTGCTCGTTGCCGCCTACGTGTTCGCGGCGCAGGTTCGCTACGAATCGGTCGCACTCGGGTTCATTGTTGCCGCCGTGGTCTTGCTCGGCTGGTGGCGTTCCCGGCGGATGGACGTGTCCTGGTTGCTCGCGCTGCTGCCGGCGCTGTTGCTGACGCCGCTGCTCATCAATTTCGTGTATCTGGCCACCCCGGGTTTCTTCGAGAGCCACCGATTGGGGGTCGAAACCTTCAGCAGGGCCTTCTTGGACAGGAATTTCGGCGAGAATCTCTATTTTCTCTTCAACTGGGACGGCCGCACGGTCAATTCCCCGTTGCTGTCCCTTGTCGGCGCCGTCTCGGTGCTGCTGTGCCTGGTGAAGTTCGCGCGTTCGGCTCCGGCTTTGATCAGGGACGGTGATCCGCTGCTGGCGGTGGTCGGCCTCATTGGGTTCGGCCTCGGGTTCGCCGTCCTGACCCTTTTCTACTTCTGGGGGGCGTGGACGGACCCGATTGCCGCCCGGCTTTCATTTCCGCTGCAGCTGGCCCTGCTCAGCTCGACTCTCTACGCGGGCACCTTGCTTTTGAAAGCACCGCGTCGAATGCGCGCTGCCCAGATTGTGGCTGGCGTGTTTATTCTGGGTTACACGGTGCCGGCGAGCGCCCGGCATCAGGCGACGAGGGACATGACCGCGGGCTACGAGGTTGCGTGGACGGTTGATTATGTTCTGACGCACTGCGACGAAACCACGCTCACGCTGAGCCCGTCGTCGCTGCCGTTCGTGTGCCATGGGCGCCCGGCCGTCGGGTTCGGCGTCGCTTCCCACAACGTGGCGCTGCTGCAGCTTCAGTGGCCGGCCACGCCGTATCGGCAGATACTGGTGATCGAGGACTTGGTGCGCGACGAAAAGACCGGCAAGTGGGGGGTCTGGCGCGGCTCCAATCTCACTCCAACGATCCCCGGCATGGTGCTGGAGCCGGTGGCCGAGCGCGCCTTCACAAGCGGGCTTCTCACGCGCATCTCGCGGCTCGTCCGGTACGAGGCGCCAGCGAGCGCATCCGCGACCGCAGGTCCCACCCAATAAGAGGGCAAACCGGTGGACGCGCCGGGATTTGAACCCGGGCGCCTACCTAGGTAGGCAATGCCAAATTCAGCGTGTTTCTGGGGTGGATTGCCTGGATTCTGCCTGGAACGCCACCCGGGACTACACCGAATTTGTAGCCACGCACGACCAGCTTGGGATGAAGGGCACGCTGGCGGCCATGGAGCCCCCCTTGACCGTCTCTACCCGCAACCGAACGCAGAGTCGCCAGCGCAGCAACTCATCATCGAGCCCTCGAGCCCGCTTCCGTTCTATCTTTCGCAAACCGACCTGAGCGAATACAAGATGCTATCGAGCCGCTGGCGGGATTGGCCTTTCATTCGAAAGGCGTGCATCGAATGTGCGCTGCAGCTCGCACAAACCCTGAAGGCTCCCGTGCCGACGAAGGCTTCATGATTGGGTGCTGAACCCTCGCGATCTCCGCACAACGTCAAGGAGCGTGACCCGGGTTTCAAACCATGATGGGGAAACGAGCCCCGCTCACGGCTCAATATGTTGACGCATCGGATGCGGTGGCGCTGAACTGGCTAATGCCGTAGTCGCCATTCGATCCCTCGTTGAACCCGAAGCCTGGATTTCCACCGGTGTAGCTACCGTCCTTCGTCGTCCCCATCAGCAATCCGTTCTTATATGTCCTGATCTCGTTGCCCACAACGGTCGCCTTTACCACGTCGCCCGTCATCACGGCGTACTGCTTCCCCTGCACGTTCAGAAGATATGTGAAATCGGCCAGCGGCCCGTTCCATCTTACAATGATTAGGTACGCGGCATACCCATCCTTCAAAGAATAGGAGATCTCGTATCCATCGCAGTTGTGCTTCGCCAACGAGGATCGAAGCCGAATCGACACTTCCGGATAGCGAAACACCGCCCTTTTCCCCACCTCCGCCTCCACGCTTTGATTTGAAGGCCATTCGCCGGTAAGAAGAGCCACCGAGTCCGCATAGGCTTTGGGGCCCGCGAGGCCGAAGGCATATCCGGGAGTTGTCGAGACATCGCCCCAATCTAAGCCGATCATTTTACCGCCCATCCAGTGACCGCCCTCTGAGATCGGACTCTCAGTTAGCGGAAACATCGTCGAGTAGCTGGCCGCATGCGGCGCGGGCGGATGCGAAGCCACCGTCTTCGTGCTCGGCCCGACGGAGCAGCCGGCAAGATATGCAAGCAGGATGGTGGCCATGGACGATCGCCTCCATCCTCCTTGGAAGCGATCCGGGGTTCGGTTCATGTCTTTGTCCCTCGCCGCTGCGATCGTCGCGAATATGAGTTGATGCGGCCGGAGCTCGTTCTTCCTGGCTGAAAGGGAGGGCATGTTCCGCTCCAAATAACATCCAACAATTCCCTCTGCAAGCGCCGTGCCCGCCCAGCGCCGGGTTGCCGGTGGGATGGGCAGGGTTTTCTTGAGGAGTGTGGATAGCGCCGGAAGTTGCCCGAGTCGCCGATCAAAATGATGGAGGTGCCGGGATTTGAATCCGCCTTGGCCGCCTTTGGTGGAATCCGTTCATAAGGAGACGCAGAGCAAGGGCCAGCACGCGAACGCAACAAACAGAGTGAAAATCGTTAGGAATTGTTGGGAGAACGCTTGGGGCAGGGGTATGAGGGAGAACCAGCCGCGCTTAATGCGTATGGAGGCACAGGTTCTTCTGCCAGTATCTCCACAATCATGTTGGCTCCCATTCATTCCACGCCTCCAATCAAATGTCTTACCATCGCCCATTGAAACCTTCCATCCTTGAATCGCGATCCTTAGAAGCCACGCGCCGTCTGTTGGCGGTTGCCCTATCGCTCGTCGCATGGGGATTGTGCACGGCCGGCGAAACCGCGCTTGTTCAGAACGTGGTCATGCGGTCCGACCAAAGCCTGGTGTCTATAAAGGCGGGGACGATTGTCGAACTCGTGTCCGTTGACGAAAAGGCGGCAACGATTCGCTATCACGGGCAAACCGGAACCGTTCCTCTGAGCAGCGTTTCGTCCGTTGCCATAGGTAGCGCGGGAACGATGCCAGCGGTCCCCAGCGAATCGGGAGTGACGCCGGCTGTCATGATCGGCTCGCGGGCGTTCTTTCTCGGGAACGAGCCGGATGAATCCTCCGAACGGCTGCGCGAGTACATCCCCGACGGCGAGAGCCTTCCCCATTGGCGTCACATGGTCTCGATCCGTGTGATCGAGGGCGCGGTCGATCCGATGGCCTACCTGAGGGGTGCGGAAGCCGATGCCGCGAAGATCGAGCGTGCCCATCCTGGCGCCCACCACAGCCTCCAACCTGACGCTGCGACTCACGACTTCATCCTGGAATTCATGTCCTTTGCGCCGCCCTCGTATTCCATGAAATATACCCAATGGAACCTGATGCGGGCCACGCGCTCGGAGGGTCAGGGGCTTGTCGTCTATCAGTACGCCGCCCGAATTTCCACGGTCCCCGAGCAGATGGCCGTGGACGCGGACAGGAATACCTTGCCGCAGGAATTCGCGGCAGCGACGTTCGAGGAAACTACGAAGCGCTCAAAAGAACACGATGCGAGGCTCCAAATCGTAATGGACGGCAAGGCGGAGACGGCCCGCCCCCGCCCCCTTAGTGGTAATCGCTATTCGGTCCTGGTGCACTACGGGCTCGATTTCAGCGGCTATATGCCCAACGGCATCGAGATTCCGGCAGGTGTCGCCCCGGACGGAAGAGTTCTTTGCGAAGCTGGCGTTTCTTGCTTTCTCATGGATTCAAACGGTGTGTTCATGCAAGTGTCCGGGGACAGTGAGGATGTAAGAGGCACCCACGACGCGACCTTTAGGGGGAAGGGCAGCTTCAACTTCCACACCGACTGGGCCTCACCGCGCGGCTTCACTATATGGAAGCCCGGAACGTACACGCTCACCGTCGACTGCTTTCTCTTCGATCAGCGTGGTAAGCGGTTCACCCTATCTGCAAGTCACAGCGTGAACATTGAGACGGCCGACGCGCTCTCGACTCCTTTGGTGCAACCTGGGCACGCGGCCGCCGATGGTCGATGAACTGGCCGTTACGTTGCCCAATGTACGAAACGCGATAGTGCTTGGGCAAAGCCTCGGGTCCTCGCCTAGCAATGCGAACGATGGAGCAAGCATGCCATCGCGCCGAGACCCATATGCAAACAGCTTGAAATTGGTGGAGGTGCCGGGATTTGAATCCGCTACCGGCTGAGATTGGCCCGGTAGCCGATGGCTCTAATTGAGACGATTGGCCTGTTCTCCCTCGGGATTGTCCGCACTTTGTCCGCAGTCAGACAAACACCGGGTTTCACAGGCTGGGTAGTAGTATTCTTGAAATGTATCTCCTAACCGCCCGTCGGTCATTTCTACCACGCCATCGTCATGAGTGCTGCATAGGTCTCGATCCCGTCCCACAAATATTGGACTTTCAGATTCTCATTCTCTGCGTGTTGGTTGTCGTCGTAGTTCGCGATCGGAACCGTGATGATCTTGCTGCCCAAAGTCCTTTCGATGACAATCAGTGGCAGGCTTGCTCCCATGGATGGCAGCAGGATGACTGGCTCGGGCGTTGTTGCTTGGATGGCCTTCGCGACCGCTTTCGCTTCAGGTAGGTCTAGTGACGTCCGCTGCGCATTGTAGCCGCTGCCGATATCGACACGTATGAGGCGCGCGATCTGGGACCTTTCCGCATCAGTCGGCTCGTGGTCGATGACCGTAAATCCCTGGCTCCTGATATGTTCAAGGACCTTTTCAACCTGCCGATGTGAATCGTTTCCCACGACAAGGCGGAGATCCAGTGCCGCCTTCGCACTCACGGGTATGACGTTTGCCGCGATCGGTCCGATGTTCGCGCTTTGGATGCCCTTGATGTTGAGCGACGGTAGCTGGAGGCTCTCAAACAGCGATCGACCCGACACCTCTGGTTGGGCAATACCTAGTTCCCCCTGGAGGATCGAGTCGGGATTGGGAATGGCGGCAAGTGCATCCTTCTCTGCGCGGCCGAGCGGTTGAACATCGTCGTAGAAGCCATTGATGAGCACGTGGCCGTCGAGACCCTTCATGCTCGCAAGTAAATCCACCAGCAGCCACGCCGGATTGGGCGCCCAGTTGCCGTAGTGACCGCTATGAAGCGGACGCTTCGGCCCGTATACGGTGAGGCCCATTCCGACGTCCCCGCGTACCCCAAAAACTGCCATTTTTCTTCCAAAAACATCCCGTGGGCCGTCGCAAATGATCCATAGGTCCGCCTGCAGAAGGTCACTGTTGGCATCAAGAAACTCCTTCAAATGGGGCGAGGACACTTCCTCTTCACCCTCGAAGAAAAACTTGATGTTGGCGGACGGCGAGATTCCGCTTTTTGCAAGGGCCTCGTATGCTCCAAGGATGGACATTATGCCTGCCTTGTCATCGGCACTGGCGCGCCCGGTTATCCGCCACTCCGGATTCACCGGGTCACCCGATTTCCATGTATCAACGATTGTCCCACCATGCTCGATCGGAGCGGTAATAAATTTGGGCGAAAACGGCTCCAGTCCTGGAGCCCATTCGGATGGATTCACCGGTTGCCCGTCGTAGTGTGCATAGAGCAACAAAGTCCGCGTTGCCCCCGGGACCTTGATTTCACCGTAGACGACCGGGTTCACGCCGTGAGTCTTTGCTTCGAGAAGTCGCGCCCTAATTCCCCTCTGCTCCATCATCGCTGCAATAAACTCGGCGTTGCGGCGGGCGTTCTTGGCGTCGGCGCCTACATCTGGAATTGAAACGAATTGAATGTGTTGGTCGATCAAGGCCCTTTCGTTCGCCAGGCGATAGGCTCTGACTCTCTCCAGCGTGGTGTCAGCGAAAACGCCCGTGACGAAAAACAGGCTGATCAACGAAATACGCAGTGGAAGGGAAGGCGTCACGGCCGAGAAGATAGAAGAGATGCCAGGACAATGCGGCAGACTATTGTCCCGCATCTGCGGTAGAATGGAAATGCCGAATAACCTAAGATTGGTCGCGGTGCCGGGATTTGAACCGGGATGCTGCTTTCGGAGGAATTTTCACAACTGTGCATGTTCCACCCTCGGAGGTGTCCGGAAATTGTCCGGTGGATCGACGGTTCAATCATAGACGTTCTTTCGGTGGCCGACGGACACGACAAGAACGAGTAGAACGTCGTCCTTGATCTGGCATAGGATTCGATAATCCCTGACCCGGTAGCGCCACAATCCAACAAGCTGGGCGCGCAGCGGCTTACCGAATCTCCGAGGGTCCTCCTTTGTGGCGATCCTCTTCTCCAAGTAGGTTACGATCTCCTTTTGCGCTTGGCGATCGAGCTTTTGCAACTCGTGCAAAGCCCGCTCATCAAAACTATACGCCCAAGGCACGCTTTACCTCTGCAGCTGAATATATCCTTGCGGGATTTGCGAGGCGCTCCAGGGCAAGATGCGTGTCCTCAAGCTCCTCAAGATGCTCTAAAATCGCCTCCCGTGCGTAGTACGTCTTTGTCCGGCCCGTCTTTCTGGCCAACTTAGTCAGCCGATCCTCGACCTTCTTATCCAAACGTATCGCGAGCATCCCCAAAGCCAAGACGTGCTATACGTGTATAGCAAGTTTCAAAACGCCCTTTTCATTCGCCAATCAACAGATTCCTAAATAATTGAATTAGAATTGTTAACAACAATTTAGTGGAGGTGCCTGGATTTGAATCCGCTACCGGCTTAGATTGGCCCGGTGGCCGAGGGCTCTTATCGATATGGCAGCCCCGCTCTCCCTCGGAATTGTCCGCACGTTGTCCGCAGTCATTCAAATAGTCGTTTCTTCGGGACGGGGTTCGTTGTTTTGGGGATTGAGATCGGGTGGGAAGCTTGTCGGGCCCGCGTCCGACACCTTAGAACGAAGATGTCTATTCGATCTCGCGTTCAATCTCCCGTTTCTTCTGCAAGTCCCACAGACGGGTGAGCTCCTCTAGATCGATCCGGTCTTTGCTCCGGGGAGAAGCGGCATTGTTGGCCAAGAGAGATTCAAATCCGATGAAAGGGACCTGCAACCCTGATATGTCCACTATCATCCGGTCGGAACGACACCGGTCAAAGGTAACTCCGTCTATCCCTGTGAGGACCTGGATTTTCATGGGCTCCCTCCCTACCTCGACCACCGTGTCGGGCTCGAGAAAATCGCCAGCCTTGAGACTGAGAAATGCGAAACCGAATTCGTTAAAGACGTCGACAAGGCGCCCAGCGTTTTGACCGCTGATGCCCACAAAAACATCTATGTATCCCGTATAGCGGGGAAAGCCGTGGACCCCGACGGCGTAACCTCCGACAATCACATACTCAACCTTGTGCTTTTCGAGTAATCCGAGAAAATCTTGGAAATGCTTGTTGAGCATGGGGTGAGTCCGGAGTGGTGAGGCGAATCGCCTCGACCGCGGCCAGCCTCTCCTGGTGGGACCGCGACAGCCAATCCTTTGACCGCGAATCAGCGTCATGAATGCGTCGCTTGGTGGCCACAGGCGTCATCAAGCGATAGCCTAGCCCCTGGAAGGCCCCTTTCAAGGCCCACCAGGCAAAATGGTGGAGGTGCCGGGATTTGAACCCGGGTGCCCCAGGCCTTTGCACGCCGCGTCTACCTGTGTAGCGTCACATTGGTCTCGCCCAGGTTATGCGTAAACGCGCGCTTAAGCCCAGGCCAACCCCCGGATGAAGATACGGCGCGCAAACCGCGGGTCGCTCCGCGCGCTATTCCTGCTGTCGTCGCGGTACTCGGCTAGCAGGTGTCGCCGGTACCGCGTGGCTGCCTTAATTTAGGCTGCCAGAGGCATTTCTTCGTGTGTGCCGTTTGTTTTTTCGAAGGGGGATTAGCGAGAGGCCTTCGGCTCTCGACAGGCAGCGACGCACGCCAACCAAGGGTAGAATCCAGAACACCCCCTTAAAATGACAACGTGCGCAGTCAATGAACCGAGCGGAAAGGCTACGGCAGTTGGCACGGGTATTGCAAGAAGTCGCATTCCGATTCCCTTGGGCCCGCGTTTCTTCCTATAAAAACCGCTAATGGATGGCGTATGTCGGCTAATAACGATGCCAGATTGCATTAAGACGTTTGCCTTACGCGCGGGTTAAAATGGGGTTGCAATTTGGAGAAACTGGCCCTTCTTCTGCCACCAAGCAAAATGCGGTGAAAACCGCTTGGGCTTAACACAACAACACTAACTACAACGAGCTATGAATGACCTCCGTACCCGGAAGTTATCTGCCGTGCTGTTCGCATTCGCAGCATTGGGCATTATAACCTCCATCGGCAAAGCGCAGCAGACTACCACGACCACCACCACCACGTCACCGGAACAGCAGCCCGTCGTCCTCGAGAAGTACGTGGTCACCGGTTCGAACATCCCGCAGGCAGCCGACGCGTTGGCCATCCCTGTCGCGGTGGTCGACAACCAGGTGATCGCCGACTCCGGTGTCTTTTCCGACACGCTGGACATTCTGCGCAAAGTTGCGCCGAACATCAGCGGCATCGGCCAGGAAAACGCCCAGATCTCGACGGCCGCGACCTTTGGCGGCGCCTCCGTGAACCTGAAGGGCCTCCCGACGCTCGTGCTGGTTGACGGCCGGCGCGTCGCGAACGACCCCGCGGAAGCCACGGGCGGCAACCAGTTCGTCGACCTCAACCTCATCCCGCCGGCGGCCGTCGAGCGCATCGAGGTGCTGCAGGACGGCGCCTCCGCCATCTATGGCTCGGACGCCATCGGCGGTGTGATCAACATCATCCTCAAGAAGGACTACAACGGCTGGGAAATTGGAGCCCACTACGGCATCTCGACCGGGAGCGGCCGTTATGAGGAGCGTTCCGGCTACCTGGTGGGCGGTGTCGCCAACGACAAGACCTCCATCACCGTGTCGTTCGACTACAGCCAGCACAACCAACTGTACGAGTCGGCCCGTCCGTTCACGAACCCGATCTACGGCACGTACACTGCCCCGGGCGGCACGATCGAGGTGTATGACAACACGTCGGGCTCGGACAACTTCTACCATCTTGCTCCCGGAGTCACCGCGCCCCCGGGCGGAGGCCAGTACACCCTGCAGCAGCTGCTCAACTCGAACGTGTACGTGCCCCTGACGGCCAAGCAGGATTTCCAATCGTTCAATTTGGCCAATGGCGAAACCCTCATCGGCTCGCTCAAGCGCTACAGCGGCATGGTCAACATGGAGCACAAGGTCTTCGGGGACAACCTGGTGGCCTTCGGCAACGTGATCTTCTCGAACACGAAGACGGGCTCCCAGCTGAATGCCCAGCCGCTGGTTCCGTACCTCCTCGATCCGTTCATCGCGGTCAACGACTACGGCTTCGCGGGCTATCCGCCTCCGGCGGGCGTCAACTACGCCCCGACGAGCATCCCGGGCAACCCATTCTCGCCGACCTACATCGACCAGGGTTCGGCCAGCGCGATCACGCCGGAGTCGGGCCCCGGCTACGGCGACGGCAGCGGATCGGACGTCTTCATCCGCGACCGCTACACGAGCCACCCGAGGCAGTACCTCAACGATTCCACGCTCTACCGCGTGGTCGGCGGCTTGAGGGGTGACATCACCCCGGACCTCCATTGGGAAATGGCGGCGAACATCAACCGGTACGACCTGAGCTACACGAACCCCGGCCTCTGGGACACGGTTGCACTGAACGCGGCATGGGCCGACGGCCAGCTGAACCCGTTTGCGGCCAACCCGCCGGATAGCGCCTTCAATGGCGTCCTCGGCACGGCCTTCGTCAACATGCTCAGCACGCTGAACTCCTTCGACGCCAAGATCGACGGGTCGATCTTCGACCTGCCGGGCGGCAAGCTTGGCTTCGCGGCCGGCATCAACTTCGTGCGCGAGTCGCTCTCCGCCGTCCCGGACATCAACAGCCTTCCGAATGCGACTGGCACGACCGCGGGCTGGGCCAACGCGACCACATTCCAGCAGTTCCAGGCGCTTCGCGACTTCACGTCGTACTTTGCCGAGGTGAGCATCCCGGTGACGAGCGCCAAGATGAACATCCCCGGCGCCCACTCGATCAACATCGACGGCGCCGTGCGCTACGACGACTACAGCGGCAACGTGGGATCGACCACGGACCCGCAGGTCAACCTGAGCTGGGCGCCCATTGACGACCAGTTCAAGTTCCGCGCCTCCGCGGGCAAGTCGTTCATCGCCCCGCAGCTCTTCAACCTCTACGGCCCGGTGACCTCCGGCTCGACGACCTCCATCACGTACAACACGGTGAGCGGCGGGCAAAAGACGGCCCAGTTTAACCAGACGGGCGGTTCGAATCCCAACCTGAAGCCCGAGACCGCGAACTCGTGGACGGTCGGCTTCGTCGCCACGCCCAAGTTCGTCGACGGCCTCACGGTCACGGTGGACTACTCGGACATCTACATGAAGCAGATCTTCGGAACCGTCCCGGCGCCCACCATCATCCAGAGCGTTGAGACTCTGGGGACATCCTCGCCCTATGTCGGCCTGGTGCACTACAACACCGGCATCGGCCCGGAGGTATCCGGCCCGGGCGGCATCAGCGGGCACTCGGCGCAGTCGATCTATGTCATCCAGAACCTGGTCAACCTGTCGGGGCTGAAGGTTAACAGCGCCGACATCACGTTCGACTACGTCAAGAAGGTCGCGAACGTCGGCCGGTTCGAGCTCGTCTCAAACTGGACCTGGTACCAGAGCTACAAGCTGCAGCTGATCCCGACGGAGCCGTACTACGACTACTCGGGCCTTGCGTCCCAGAACGAGGGCACCGTCCCGAAGTGGCGCACGGACTCGACGCTTGACTGGTCCGACAGGGGCGTGGACGTGTATGTCGGCCTCACCTATGTCTCCAGCGTGCAGGACGTCGGCGTCGGCGGCGACGACCAGTTCGGCTTTGAGAACGTTGCCTCCTTCGTCTCGTGGGACCTCGGGATTACCTACGACTTCAAGGCGCTCCATGCGAACAAGTGGCTCGACGGCCTCAAGGTGACCATCGGCGCGAACAACGTCTTCAACCGCCTGCCGCCGCTGGCCGTGAATGCGTTCCCGAACACGAACGCGGACGTGGGCACCTACGACGGCGCGATCGGCCGCATGTTCTACATCGACGCCAAGTACAGCTTCTAAGCGGTACCCAAGCGAAGCACCTATTGCGTGGCCCGGCCTCAACGGCCGGGCCACTTTTTTTGGGGCGGGCGAGGGACGCCGCGCCGCCCGGGTCAGCGTCGGTTCCGGCCGCGCGGCCCGAAGGCGAGGGCCACGGAGGCCCGGTTGCGTTCCCAGTCAAGCGCCGGGAAGCCCGTCCTCGGAGCCCGGGCGCCTAGGACCGCCCGCCGCGCCGCGTTCCAGCCGCGCGCCCGCAGGGTGGTGACCCCGTCCGTCAGCTCGACGTTCGCGATGGCCACCCGCCCGATCCCGCGCACCGCGACCCGCAGCGCGGAGTCCGGACCGGCGACCGGCACGCTGAACTCCCTGCGGATCGAGGTTTTCGGGCGGGCGGCCTCCGCGCGGAACTCAATCGCCGTGCGCCCGTGGACGACCCGCCACGACCCCTCGGCATCGCGGCACTCGACCAGTATGCGCTGCAGGGCGGGCTCGGAGAGGAGAACGTCAAAGCGCAGCTGCCACGCGCCGCAGACGGGGGACGCGGTCATGAGCCGTGCAGGGTTGGCGGCGCAGCGCGAGGCCCATCGGCGAAGCGCCCGAAGCCGCTCGGCGTCCCGCCCGGCCATCCGCTCGTTTGGCCCGCGCACGCGGCGGTCGCGCGTGAGCCGCCAGAGCGCCCGGGCGGACCTAAGGCCCGCCCCGACGGTCGCGGCGAACTCCTCGGCGCGGGCGAGAAGCGCCGCCACCCCGCGGGCGACCCGCGGGTCTGAGGGCCCCCATTTGGCCAGTTTCCGCCGAAGGGCGAAGATCATGGCGGCCGTGGCCCGGACGTAGACGTCGCGCTCCGCAAGGTAGCTCCGGAAGGAGATACTTGCGCGGAACGGCCCGGGAAGGGCGGGCCGACGGCCGCGCAGGCGGCCAAAGAACCTGCGCTCGTCCTCATAGCGGGCGACGCCCCTCCTCGTGGCGCAGGTGTCCCAGCGGTCGTTTATTTCCCAGCGGGCGTACCCGACGAACGCCCGCGCGTCGCAGGCGAGCGCGTCCCGCGCGAGCTCCCGGCCGCGCGCCCCGGCAAACACGCGCTCAAAACCCCGGGCGAGCATCCCCGGGGCGTCGTCGAGGCCGGGATCGAGCCACAGGATCGCGGCGGCGGCGTCCACAACGGTCGTCATCTCGATCGCGAGGCGGTCCGGCTCCCAGGACGTGACGAGGAACCCGCCGGCGCCCACCGCGTTGCACCGCCGCCACCAGTCGCGCAGGTTCGCCAGGCGCTCGCCGAAGACGGGCAGGGGCTCGTAGCGGAACGCGCCGTTCATGGGGCACCCCCAGTATTCTACGCCGCGTGCCCGCAGGGCGGGCGCGAGGTCGTACTCGCGGAAATTGCGGAGCTCCATCCGGGGCCGCGCCCCGAAGGGGTAGTAGTACCAGTCGTACGCGATCGTCCCCGGGGGAAGGTGGGCGACGGCCCCCGGAAGTAGCGCCAGCATGTCGGCCCATAGGCCGAGCCGAAGCCCGCGCGCGGCGGCGACCCCGTGCAGCCGCTGCACGTAGCGCCCGAAGTGGGCCTCGATCCCGATCTCCCGGATCTCGGCGGCCGAGAGGGGGTGCCGGCCGAGGCTGAACGACTCGTCGAGGCCGACGTGGACCTTGCCCGCCGTGCAGAAGGGCGCCACGTCGCGCAGGAGCGCGTCGGCGACCTCCAGGATCCTGGGATGAAGCGGGCACACCTGGCCGCGCTCGAGCGGGGAGCCGTCGGGCGCCCGCAGCTCGTTCAGGTCGCGAAGCCCCGGCACCTTGATCAGGTACTGGGTGTGCCCGAGGAGGTTGACGATCGGCACGACGCCGATCCCGACCCGCGAGGCCTCGCCGACCAGCCTTGCGAACTGCCGCTGGCTGTAGGCATCCCTTCGGGCTACGCCCGGAAGGCTCGGGTACTCGAACGCGTCCTCAAGGTGGACGTAGAGCTCGCGGTATCCCCAGTCGGCGTAGCGCGGCAGCTGCGCCAGGAGCCAGTCGAGGCGCTCCACCTGGCGGGCGAGGTCCCACTGGAACGCGGCGATCATCCGCTGTGCTCCCGGAGCCACGCGAGCCCGCCGGCCTCGTCAGAGAAGGCGCCGTCGAGCTGGGCCTCGAACGCGGCGTCCAGGATGGGCTTGAACGACGGCCCAGGGCGCCGGCCCAGGGCCACCAGGTGGCGCCCCTGGATGATCGGCCGGGGCGCCGCCTCCTCGAGGGCGAGCTTCTGCGCGCGCGCGCGCAGGCGGCCGACCAATTCGAGGATCCCCTCGGCCGGCAGCGGCGGCCGGCCCATGGAGTCGGCCGACATGACGAGCGCCAGGTCCTCGATCGTCGCCGGCGAGAGCTTGCGCGCGAGCCTGCGCACCTGAGAGTCGGAGTAGTCGCCGTCCTGGCCGTGGTGGTGGGCCAGATGGTGGACGACGAGCGCCCGGACCGGGGCGTCGAGGCCAAGCGGGGCGCCTATGCGGCGCAGGAACGCGTCGGACACGGGGCCGCCCGCGGCCTCGTGCCCGGGGCTAAGCCAGCGCATCGCTCCGCGCCGCTCGGCGCGCTCCGTCGTCGAGGGCTTCCCGAAGTCGTGGGCGAGGACGGCGAACGAGAGGATCCTGCGGCGGGCGGGCGGCGCCGAGAGCCATCCTTCGAGCGAGACCAGGGCGTCGAGGCAGAGGCCCGTGTGTGTGAGGACGTCGCCCTCCGGGTGCCACTCGGGCTCCTGCGGGGTGCCGTGAAGCGCAGCGACCTCCGGGAAATGCCGGATCCAGCCCGTCTCTTCGAGCACCTCGAGCCCCCTCGAGGGCCGCACCGACTTGACGGCCCACTTGTCCCACTCGCCCCAGACGCGCTCGACGGGGAGCTCGGCGAACGCGGGCGAAATCTTCCGGCAGAGGGCCGCCGTCTCCGGGGCGAGGGTGAAGTCGAAGCGCGCGGCAAGCTGAAAGGCCCGCAGGACCCTTAAGGGGTCCTCCGGGAACGCGGGGCTCGTGTGGCGCAGGATGCGCTCGGCCAGGTCCCTCCGCCCCCCGAAGGGGTCGAACACCTCCCCGGTGAAGGGGTCGACCGAGATCGCGTTCACGGTGAAGTCGCGCCGCGCCGCGGCGTCGGCGTCGCCGAGCGACGGGTCGGGCAGGACGGCGAACCCGCGGTGGCCCGCGCCGGTCTTCGACTCCCGGCGCGGAAGGCTGAAGTCGTACTCGGAGCCCGCGGCGCCGCGCACCTTGATGACCCCGAAGCTGCGCCCGACGATGTCGGTGGGGCCGAAGGGCGCCAGGGCGCGCCTCAAGCCCTCGAAGTCCACGCCCGCGACCTCGATGTCGAAGTCCTTGGAGGCGAGGCCGAGGAGCCAGTCGCGCACGCCCCCGCCGACAAGCCGCGGCCTGCCCACGGTCCGCACGGCCGCGAGCATGGCGCGCAGTTCGTCGGGCAGGGGAGGGACGCCGTCGGCCGCAGGCATCGTCGGGGGTGGGATCAGGCGGTCAAGGCCGCGCCCGCGGCCAGCGCCCAGCCGGCGACGAGCGCAGCCCCTCCGAGGGGCGTCACGGGCCCAAGCCAGCGCGGCGCGCCCAGGGCGAGGGCGTAGAGCGAGCCCGAGAAGAGAATCGTGCCCGCGACCCAGAGGCGCGGGGCCCAGGCTGCGCACCGGCCGGGTTTTCCCGGGGAGGGCCTCATCCAGCCCGCAAATCCAAGCAGGGCCGCGGCATGCAGAAGTTGGTACCGCGACGCGGTGTCCCAGACGTCGCGGGTTCCCGCCGCCTCCAGCGCCCCCTTCAGGGCGTGCGCGCCAAAGGCCCCCAGGATGACGCCCGCCGCCCCGAGGGCGCCCGCCCATGCAAGTGCGGTGCGATGATGCATGGGTCCGATCGTTGCAAATTCCAGCCCGGAACCAAGGCTCAAAACGAAGGTTGACACCCCTGTTTGGAACCCATGGTCTAACCCTCTTTTCCCATGAAGACGTATCTCGCGAAGAAGGAGACAGCACAGCCCAAGTGGTATCTCGTTGATGCCGACGGGCAGGTGCTCGGCCGTCTCGCCGTCAAGCTCGCCAACATCATCCGGGGCCGCAACAAGGCCACGTACACCGCCCATGTCGACACGGGCGACTACGTTGTGGTCGTGAACGCCGAGAAGGTCGTCCTGACCGGCAAGAAGGAGGACAAGACCGAGTACATGGCGTTCTCGGGGTTCGTCGGCGGCGAGCGCTACAGGAGCCTGCGGCAGTACCGCGAGAAGCGACCCGAGTTCGTGATCATGCACGCCGTCAAGGGCATGCTTCCGAAGAACCGGCTGGCCGCCAAGATGCTGACGAAGCTGCGCGTGTTCGCCGGGACCAAGCACCCGCACGAGGCCAACAATCCCGTCAAGATCTCCGTCTGAACATGAGCACCCTCGCCAACATCTTCACAGGCACAGGACGCCGCAAGACGTCGATCGCCCGCGTGCGCCTCACCGACGGCAGCGGCAAGCTGACTGTGAACGGCCGCACGTTCGACACGTACTTCTCGCACGACAACTTCGCCAAGCAGGCCTACGCCCCCCTTCTCACGGTCGACCTTCGCGAGAAGATCGACGTGACCGTCAACGTCACGGGCGGCGGCGTCGCCGGACAGGCCGGCGCGGTGGCGCACGGGATCGCCCGGGCCCTCCAGAAGATGAACGCCGAGCTCAGGCCCGCGCTCAAGAAGGCCGGGCACATCCGACGCGACCCCCGCGAGAAGGAACGCAAGAAGCCCGGCCAGCCGGGCGCGCGCAAGCGCTTCCAGTTCTCGAAGCGCTGATCCGCATCGGGACTCGTTTTTCAAGGGCCGCCTTCCCGCGACGGGGGGCGGCCTTTTCATTTATTGCTTTATTTTTGAGGTGTCGGAACGGATTGTTCAAGAAACACATGAAAGTCGGAATAGTCGGCGCATCGGGTTACGCGGGCGAGACGCTCGTCAAGCTGCTCCTGGGGCATCCCAGGGTGGAGCTGGCGGCCGTGACGTCGCGCACCCACGCCGGCAAGGCGCTCTCGCAGGTGATCCCCGCAGTCCGGGGCGTCGACCGCGGGATCCGGTTCGTGGCCTCGGACCCGGCGGCGCTCGCGGCGGGCGACATCCCGCTCTTCTTCCTCGCGCTCCCGCACGGGGCGGCGGCCGAGTTCGCCCGGGCGCTCGTGGGCGCGGGCAAGCGGGTGATCGACCTGTCTGCGGACTTCCGGGTCGCGGACCTTGCGACCCACGAGCGGTACTACGGCAAGCACGCTGCGCCCGAGCTCCTGGCGCAGGCGCGCTACGTCCTGCCGGAGCTCTCCCCGCCCGGATGGAAGGAGGCTGCGAGGATTGTCGCGTCCCCGGGCTGCTACCCCACGAGCATCCTTATCCCGCTGGTCCCGCTCCTGCGGGACAAGGTGGTCTCGCGCGAGCACATCGTCGCGAACAGCTTCAGCGGGGTGAGCGGCGCCGGCAGGAAGGTCGACGAGGCCTACCTCTTCGTGGAGCGCATCGAGAGCGCGAAGGCCTACGGGCTCGTCATGCACCGGCACCTCTCGGAGATCGAGGAGCAGCTTGAGCTCCTGACGGGCGCCAAGACGGTGATCCAGTTCAACCCCCACCTGGCGCCGATGCGCCACGGGATCGCCACGACGATCACGGTGCCCGCGGCGCCGGGCGCGACGGTCGAGTCGCTCTACGCCTCCTGGAGGGGCGCCTACGGGGCGGCCCCGTTCGTGCAGCTCCTGGCGAGCGGCGAGACCCCGGACACGGGCCACGTCGTCGGGACCAACCGGATCGACATGTCCGCGGTCCACGACCCGCGCACGGGCAACTTCGTCATCACCTCGGCCGAGGACAACCTCATCAAGGGGACCGCGGGCCAGGCGGTCCAGACGATGAACCTGTGGTACGGGTTCGGGGAGACCGAGGGCCTGCGCTAAAGAGCGCGGCCGGCCCCCCTAGCTCCGGTAGTCGGCGTTCTCGCTCACGTACTCGTGCGTCAGGTCGGCGCCGAGCACGACCGCGCCCGCGCCTCCGCGCCCCACGTCGATCCCGATCTCCACGCAGCGCTCGTGCGCCGGGAAGTCGACCGGCGGCGTGAAGACGCCCGCCTTGGGCGGGGCGCTCGTGTAGAGCTCGGCGGCCCGCAGGTGGGCCACGAGCGCCGACTCCTTCGACGGGTCGAGCCGGAACGCTCCGGCCGAGAAGATCTCTATCCCGCCCATGGAGATCCGCATCCGGGAGAGGTCGGCGCCGGGGGTGCGCGAGCCCACGTGCTTGCCGATGGCCTGCACGAGCCTGCCGACGTTGGGGTCGTTGCCGGCCACCGCGCACTTGAAGAGGGGGGCGTTCACGACCGCCTTCCCGAGGGAGCGCGCCGTCTCGTAGTCCGGGGCGTTCGCGACCGACACCCGCACCACATGCCGCACGCCCTCGCCGTTGCGCACGACGTCCTCGGCCAGGTCCGCGCACACGCCCCGCAGCGCGCGCTCGAAGCCGGGGAGGTCCCGGCAGGGCGCCGCCCCCGACGAGACGAGCGCGACCGTGTCCGAAGTGCTCGTGTCGCTGTCGATGCTGATCGAGTTGAACGTGGGCTCCACGGCCGAGGAGAGCATCCGGCGGAGCTCGGCGCGGGGCACCGCCAGGTCGGTCAGCAGGTACACGAGCATCGTGGCCATGTTGGGCTCGATCATCCCGGCGCCCTTGGCGATCCCGACGATGGAACCGCCCCCGACCGCGGCGCGCCGCACCTTGGGGTAGAGGTCGGTCGTGACGATCCCCTCGGCGGCCGGCAGGACCGACCCCCCGCACAGCGCGCCGACCGCCGCGGGCAGCGCCGCGAGGATCGCGTCCACGGGAAGGCCCCAGCCGATGACGCCGGTCGAACTCGGGAGGACCGCGCCCTGCGGGCAGCCAAGGAGCCGCGCGGTCTCCGCGCAGACCCGCTCCGCCGCCTCCGCGCCCCCGGGCGCGCACACATTCGAGATCTTGTTGTTGACGATGATCGCCGCCAGCGACGGCCCCGCGAGCCTCGCGCGCCCCACGATGACGGGCGCGCCGGGGAACGCGTTCTTCGTGAACACCGCCGCGAAGTCCGGCGTGGGCCGGTCGAGCGCGATGAGCGTAAGCGTCATCCTCGCGGGCTTGGGCGCCTCCGCGGGCGTGAAGTCGAAGCGGGAGGCGCCGACGCGGAATCCCGCGGGCAGCGCGGACTGCGTGGCGAGCCACGCGCGGTGCGCCGTGCGGTCGGCGAAGGTCGTCTGTGTGCTGGACATGGATCGAGAACTGTGGCCGCGGAGCCCCGGTGTGAAGCCGAATATTTTCGCGGCGCGCCGCAAATTGTTGTGGAAATGCAAGCCCACGCTGTTGTAAGCATCATGTGACCGCATCAATGACCCTCGTGCACACCAACCGATCCTCCTTCAGTCACCCGCCCCGCGCGCGGGTCCCGTGAGCGCGTCGATGAACGTTGCCGAGGTAACTGCGAAGGCGAAGGTCCTTCTCGAGGCGCTGCCCTACATCCAGGACTTCCGGGGATCGACCTTTGTCGTCAAGTACGGGGGCAGCTTCATGGACGACCCCGACCCGACGGTCCGCTCGAGCGTGAGCAACGACATCGCGTTTTTGTCGGCGGCGGGGATCAACGTCGTCGTGGTGCACGGGGGCGGCAAGGCGATCACGCGGGCCATGGAGGCGTCGGGCCTCAAGGCGTCCTTCGTGAAGGGGCTTAGGGTCACGGACGAGGCGACGATAGCGATCGTCAAGAAGACGCTCGACGAGACCGTGAACCGCGAGGTCTGCGAGGCGCTGGCGGCCGCCAAGGCGAGGCCCAAGGGGCTTCCCGGCGACACGGTGCTCGTGTGCCAGAAGCTCGAGAAGGACGAGGAGGGCGAGGCGATCGACCTCGGGTTCGTGGGCGAGGTGACGGAGGTGAAGGTGAAGCTCATCAAGAAGGAGATTGCCGACGGCTTCATCCCGGTCATCTCCCCGGTCGCCGAGGGCTACGACGGAAAGCCCTACAACGTGAACGCCGACCTTGTTGCGGGGCGGGTCGCCAGCGCGCTCAGGGCCCGCAGGCTTTTCTACATGAGCGACGTGCCCGGGCTCCTCTCGGCGCCGCCGGACCCCGAGTCACTCATCTCGACCCTCAAGATAAGCCAGGTCGACGAGCTTAGGAAGTCGGGCGTGATCAACAAGGGCATGCGCCCGAAGGTGGCGAGCGCCGTGCGCGCCCTCGAGGAGGGGGTCCAGCGCGTCCACCTGATCGACGGGCGCCTGCCGCACAGTCTCCTTCTCGAGATCTTCACGGACAAGGGCATCGGCACCGAGATCATCCATGGCTGAGTCGCCCTCACTTATCCGCTCGAGCGCGGCCGAGCTGTATGACGCCCACGTGCTCAGGAACTACCCCCGGGCCCCGGTGACGCTTGTGCGCGGGAAGGGGACGAGCGTGTGGGACGACCAGGGCAGGGCCTACCTCGACTTCTCGTCGGGGATCGCCGTCACCTCGCTCGGGCACTGCCATCCGCACTGGGTGGCCGCGGTCCAGCGGCAGGCGGCCGAGCTCATCCACACGAGCAACCTCTTCCGGCACCCGAACCAGGGCGAGCTCGCGCGCCGGCTCGTGGGGTACGCCGGCCCGGGCCGGGTCTTCTTCTGCAACAGCGGGGCGGAGGCCGACGAGGCGATGATCAAGCTCTCAAGGCTCCACGGCGTCCGCAAGTCCGGCGTCGAGGGCAAGTGCATCAAGGTCATCTGCGCCAAGAACTCGTTTCACGGCCGGATGTTCGGCGGGATGAGCGCCACCCCGAAGGAGAGCGTCCAGAAGGGGTTCCGGCCGCTGGTCCCGGGCTTCGTGTTCGGCGAACTGAACAACCTGGCGAGCTTCGAAAGGCTCATCGACGCCGACACGTCCGCGATCTTCGTCGAGACGATCCAGGGGGACGGCGGGATCAACCCGTGCACGAGCGAGTTCCTGGTCGGCCTGCGCAGGCTCTGCGACGAGAACAACCTGCTGCTCCTGATGGACGAGGTGCAGTGCGGCGTCTGCAGGACCGGGCGCTTCTTCGCCTTCGAGCACGCGGGGATCCGCGCGGACGCCGTCGCCATGGCCAAGGGGCTCGGGGGCGGCTTCCCGATCGGCGCCATGTGGGTGGGCGAGGGCGCGGCGGACCTTTTCCAGCCGGGGATGCACGGGTCGACGTTCGGCGGCACCCCGCTGGCGTGCGCGGCGGCGCTGGCGGTCCTGGACGTCATCGAGCGCGAGGGCCTGCTGGCGCACGTCTCGCGCGCGAGCGTGCCCTGGATCGCGGAGCTTAGGAGGATGGCGGCGGACTACCCACGGCACGTGCTCGAGGTCCGGGGCTTGGGCTTCCTGGTCGGCGTTCAGATGGCGTCGGACTCGGCGCCCTACGCCGCGGCGCTTCGCGAGAGGGGCCTCCTGACGGCGCTTGCCGGGGTCAACGTGATCCGCCTGCTGCCGCCGCTCAACGCGTCCGAGGCGGAGCTGGCCCGCTCGGTCGCCCTCTTCAGGGAGGTCCTCTCCGCCCGCTGACAGCGGGCCCCTTTTGGGGCCGGCGGCCGTCCCCACTTTCCTCTCGTCGGGGGGGGCCCGATCCGCTAGGGGTATCCGCTTCATTCGATGAAGCACTTCCTCAAGGAGACGGACCTGGCACCCAGCGAACTGGGCAAGGTTTTCTCGCTTGCCCGCGACTTAAAGCGGACAAGGGGGCGCCGGGCCCCAAGGGTGCTCGACGGCCAGACCTGGGCCCTCATCTTCGCCAAGTCGAGCACACGCACCCGGGTCTCCTTCGAGGTGGGGATCAACGAGTTGGGCGGACATGCGCTCTACCTTAACAAGCATGACATCCAGCTGGGGCGCGGGGAGTCAATCGAGGACACGGCGCGCGTCCTCTCGCGCTTCGTCCACGGCATCGTCATCCGGACGTACGACCATTCCGAGGTGGAGCGCCTTGCGGCCGCGGCCACGGTCCCCGTGGTGAACGGGCTCACGGACTTCCTGCACCCCTGCCAGATCTATGCCGACGCGTTCAGCGCCGCCGAGCGCTGGGCCGGCCCGAAGGGCGACCTCGTGGCCGCGCTCAGGGGCCGCAAGATCGCGTTCCTTGGCGACACGAGCTTCAACATGGCGAACTCCTGGATCCTCGGGGCGAGCCTGTTCGGCATGAGAATCTCGCTCGCGGGCCCGAAGGGGTTCGAGCCCAAGGCGCACATCAGGGCGCAGCTGGCATCCGAGGGCCGGCCGGCCGACTTCGAGTTCACGACCGACCCCATGAGGGCGGTCGCGGGCGCCGACATCGTCTACACGGACGTCTGGGCGAGCATGGGGCAGGAGGGCGAGGCCCGCGCCAGGACCGAGCGGATGCGCCCGTACGCCGTCACGGCCCGCCTGTTCGCAGCCGCCAAGCCCGACGCCCTCTTCATGCACTGCCTGCCGGCGCACGCGGGCGAGGAGGTTGAGCAGGCCGTGCTCGACAATCCGCGCTCGATCATCTTCGACGAGGCCGAGAACCGGCTCCACGTCCAGAAGGCCCTCATCTGCCTCCTGGCTCAGCCCTCGGCCAGCGTGCGCAAGCCGAGGAGCGCGTCCTCGACGCGCGAAAAGACGGGCAGCCCCTCGCAGGCGAAGGCCTCCCGGTAGGGCTCGTAGTCGGGGCCCGCGTCCACGGCGATCCCTATGGGCTTGCCGGTCGAGGAGGAGAGGCCCGCCAGCCTGCGGGCGAACGCCCCGCTTGCGGGGCCTTCCGTCGCGAGGCTGCGCGTGAACGGCACGAGGCCGAGGACAAGGACGCCCGCGTCCTCGCGAAGGAGGATCTCGGCGGCCTTCAGGTAGGCCGACTCCGAGGCCATGGGCGTGAGGTCGAGCGGCAGCCTGGCGGGGACTAGGCCCGCCAGGCCCTCAGCCTCGAGCATCTCGCCAAGCGCCCGGTGTGCCGCGGCGCCGAGGCGGGCGGCGGGCGGCCGGGACTGGAGCGTGTCGCTGGCGTTGACCGACTCGAAGCCGGCGTTGGTGACAAGCGCGACCGGGCCCGGGCCGATGCGGGGGTACGACGCGAGCCACTCGAGCGCGGCGTCAAAGCCCGCGATCGAATCGGAGAAGCGTACTGCCGCCCGGCCCAGGAGCGCGCGCTCAAGGTCGGCCTCGCCCGCGATCGCGCCCGTGTGGCTTGCGGCCGAGGATTGCCCGGCGGCCGTCCTGGCGCCGCGGTGCAGGAGGAGGGTGACCCCCTTCTCGCGCAGCCGCAGCGCCGCGCCGAGCGTGGCCGCCAGCTCCCCGGCCCTGAAGCCCTCGACGTAGGCGGCGACCGCGCGGCAGCCGGGGTCCGGGACGAGGGCCTCCAGGTAGTCGGACAGGGCGACGTCGATCTCGTTGCCAAGCGAGGCGCCGAGTCGAAGGCGCAGGTGGCGGTGGCGCGACAGCCGGGACAGGAGAAGGGCGCCGCTCTGCCCGAGCAGGACAAGGGAGCCCTCGCCGGGAGGAAGCGGCGGGACCTTCTCCCGGGGGATGAAGGTGGTGTCCAGGCCGAGGGCGGGCACCCAGTGCCCGAGGAAGTTGGGCCCGAGGATTGCGGGTGTCCACCGGCCGGCCTCGCGGGCCGAGCGGAGCTCGGCCGCGAGCCGGTGGCCAAGACCCGCGCTGTCGGCGCCGTCCCCGAACCCCCCCGAGACAAGCGCCACGGCCCGCGCGCCGCCTGCCTGCGCGATCAGTTCCGAGACGGTCTGGGCCGCGGCCGCGGCGGGAAGCGCCAGGATCAGGAGGTCTACGGGGGCCGCCGCGAGCGCGGCGATACTGGGCACGCACGGCACCCCCCCCAGGGTCTCCTGGCCGGGCTTGACGACCGCGATCCTTCCGTCGAGCGAGGGGCAGCGCCGCAGGTTGGCAAGGATGGTGCGGCCCACGCCCTCGTCGCGCGAGGACACTCCGGCGACGGCGACGCTGCCGGGCGCCATGACGGCGCCGAGGAAGCCCGCGGGCGACGGCACCCTGGGGGGCGGGGGCGGGGCCCGGCGCCCGACGGCGTCAAGCGTCACCGGCCTTCCGTCGGACCCGATGGCGACCGGGTTCATCTCGAGGAGCGAGACGCCCTCGGCGTCGGCAACCTGCGCCAGGCGCCAGAGCGCCTCCAGGAATTCCCCGAGCGTGGCCTCCGTGGCCAGGGGCTTCGTGCCCCGCAGGCAGCCGAGCCACACCCGGCCCAGGAGATGCGCCTTGAGCTCCTCCAGGGCGGCGGCCGGCGTCAGGAGCGCGAGCGGCCACCGCAGCACCGGCGCCATGGCGGCGAGCGCCTCCGCCTGCACGCCCCCGAGCCCCATGAGGGCGATCCATCCCGCCTCGTGCCGCATGAGGGAGACCAGCCCCTCCGACGGCAGGCCCTCGGCCCGAGCCGCGCTCACCCGCTCGCAGACGAGCGCCCCGATCCAGCGGCGGCCCGCCGCCTCCACCCGCTCCCGCATGGCCGAGGACTCGGCGGCGACGGCGGCCTCGTCGTAGGCCATGAACCTGACGGCGCCCAGCTCCGACTTGTGCCAGAGCTCCTCGCCGAGCCCCTTCACGACAACCTGGCGGCCGGGGGCGAAGGGGGCAGAGGCGCCGGCAAACGCGTGGAGCGGGGTGCGGATGCCCGCCAGGGCCAGCATCCGGTAGGCCTCGGCCTCGCTGACAAAGGGCGGCCGGCTCATCCGCGCATCCCGGCGACGGCCCTCTGGCCGGCGGCGAATGCGGCCTCGTTGACCGGGAGCGTGGAGGGCTTGTCCTTAAGGACCTCGCGCAGCGTCTCGAGGAAGCGGGGCGCCGGCAGGAGGTCGGTGGCCGCCTGCAGTGCGCCGAGGGCCGCGAGGTTCTTCACCATCGGCCGCTGCAAACCCGCGGCGATCCCCGTGAACGGCACGCCCAGGATGCGGCGGTTGTAGGGCATCTCGCCCGGCTCCTTGATGACGGTGCTGTCGTAGAGGATCACGCCGCCCTCGGGCACGCTCGGGGCGAACCGCGCGAGGCTCGGGGCGTTGAACGCCACGAGGATGTCGGGCTCGCTGGCCGACGGGTTGAACACCTCCAGGTCGGCGATGTGGACGTCGGCGTAGGAGGTGCCACCGCGGCTCTCGGGCCCGTAGCTCGGGATGTGCGTGGCGTCGAAGCCCTCCGCGATCGCCGCCCGCGCGATCAGGAGCCCGGCGGTCTGGGCGCCGTCGCCGCCCGAGCCGGCCAGCTTGACGCTCCGGTCCCTCGCCCCGAGCGGGTGCCGCGGGGCGCGCCCGCCGCCGTCCCCGTTGTCGGCCGGCTCGGCGCCGCAGAGTGCGAGCACGGTCTCCGGGTCGAAGCTGCGCGCGGGCCGCTTGAACCAGGGCTCCACCACGCGATCCTTCTTCACGCCGAGCGGGAAGATCGGCTCCATCTGGGTGCGGATCCACTCCTCGGCAGACACGGCCGTCGCCTTCAGGTGGGTCGGGCATTCCGAGAGGACCTCGACGAACGCGTAGCCGCGCCCCTCGACCTGCATCCGGATCGCCTTGGTGATGGCCTTGCGCGCCCGGAACCTCTGCTTGGCGTCGTACAGGGCCACCCGCTCCACGTAGACGGGCCCGTCCAGCTCGGCGATAAGCTCGGCCACGCGCAGCGGCTGGCCCATCCACGGGTGGCGCCCGTTGGGGCTCGTCGTGGTCCTCTGGCCGATAAGGGACGTGGGCGCCATCTGGCCGCCGGTCATGCCGTAGATCCCGTTGTTGATGAAGATGACCGTAATCGGGACGCCCATCTGGGCCGCCGAAATCGTCTCCGCAAGCCCGATCGACGCCAGGTCGCCGTCGCCCTGGTAGCAGATCACCACGCTGTCGGGGTTGGACAGCTTGTGGCCCAGGGCCACCGCGGGCGCCCGGCCGTGCGCGGCCTGCGTGTTGCCGACGTCGAAGTAGTAGTAGGCGAAGACCGAGCAGCCCACCGGGTTGATCAGCACCGTGCGGTCCTGGACACCCAGCTCGTCGATCGCCGCGGCCAGGTCCCGGTGCGCGAGCCCGTGGCCGCAGCCCGGGCAGTAGTGCGTGGTGTGGTCGGCGAGGCCCTTGCCGTGACCGTGCCTCTCGAAATGGTCGTAGAAGGTGCTCATACGCGCACCTCCTGGGTCTCGCGTATGCCCGCGAGGATCTCGGACTGCTGGGGGAGGATACCGCCCAGGCGGCGCACGCTCGTGATGGGGGGCGGCGTGATGCCGGCGTGGCTGAGCGCGAGGCGCATCTCGTCCTCGAGCTGCCCCGGGCTCGCCTCGACGACCACGAGGTGGTCGACGTGCGGCAGCGCCTCCTTGAGGGCGTCGATCGGGAACGGCCAGATCGTGACCGGCCGGAAGAGCCCGGCCGCGATCCCCTGCTCGCGGGCCGTCTCCACCGCTCCCTTGGCCATGCGGGCGGGCGTGTTGCACGCGACCACCAGGACGCGGGCATCCTCGCAGCGGTAGGGATCCGCGCGCTGCTCGTCGGCGCCGATCGCCGCGTACTTGGCCTCGAGCCGGAGGTTGTGCGCCTCCAGGTCCTCCTCCGCGAGGTAGATCGAGCAGATCAGGTTGGTGCGGTGCGCGCGGTCCCCCCACACGCTCCAGGCGGGCAGGCCCGGCCTGAGCATGCGCGCGGGCAGCCTCACCGCCCCGGTCATCTGCCCGAGGTATCCGTCCCCGAGGACCACGACGGGGTTGCGGTAGCGGAAGCTGAGCGCGAAGGCCTCCATCGTCAGGTCGAGCATCTCCTGCGGCGTGCTGGGGGCGAGGACCAGCGCGTGCGTGTTGCCGTGGCCGAGGCCGCGGCAGGCGAGCTTGATGTCGGCCTGCTCGGGGCCGATGTTGCCGAGGCCCGGGCCGCCCCTCATGATGTTCACGAAGACCCCGGGGACCTCCGCCCCGATCATGTAGCTGATCCCCTCGAGCATGAGGCTGAAGCCCGGGCTGCTCGTGAAGGTCATCGACGGGAGGCCGGCGGCGCCCGCCCCGTACATCATGTTGACCGCGGCCACCTCGCTCACCGCCTGCACGAAGGCGCCCCCGAGCTTGGGGAGCATCTTGGCCATGAGCTCGGCGCCCTCGGTGCTCGGCGTGATGGGGTATCCGAAGACGTGGCGGCAGCCCGCCAGCACCGCGCCTATGGCCGAGGCGTAGGTTCCCTTGATGACCAGCGCCTGGCAGTCCTCGAGCGCGATCGCCTCCGCGGGCTGGTCGCGCGACGGCGGGCCGTCCACGACCTTCTCGCCAAAGAGCTCGGTCGGGTCCTTGAGGCAGTAGGCCTCCGCGGCGTGCGCGACCTCGGATTCGGGCCGAAGCCCAAAGGGCTCGGGACAGGCGCCGATGCACAGTCCGCAGCCGTTGCACGCGTCGAGCCGGAGCTCGACCGGGATCAGGCCCGTGCCGGGGAAGACCGCCGTGCCGGGGGCGATGCAGCCCTTGGGACACACCTCCACGCACCGTAGGCAGCCCTTGCAGTATGCGGGCTCAAGGAAGGGGCGATCACGGGCCGTGGCCGGCATGGGGTTGGGGAGTTGCTGTGCGGGGACCACGATAGGGCCGCCGCAGGGGGGGGCGCTCCGCGTTTATTGGCGTATGCTGCGCGGTCCTTGGCAATTGCAAGATCGCGGCCGGCCAAGGTGCAGGCGGCGCCCTGCGCGGGCGGTGTCATGGGAACGCGGAGGGTTTCGTCAAGCGGCGCGGGGAACCCCGTTTGGGGCAGCGCAAAGCGTCGAGTCACCCCATCCCCAGGCGCCCTCTGCTCCTTGGCGGGGGGCGCGTGCCTTGCGGGCCGGCGGATGGCTTATGCTGCTGCGCCGTGAATCTCCCGCTTGGGCATCCATCACGCCATGGTGCCGGCATTCCGGGCATGATAGGGTCCGCGATGAATCACGGGAACCCCGGGGGGCATGGTGGCAGGGCCAGCCAGAGCGGCCCGAAAAACAAACCCAGCTGGCGCCATCGCGCCCTCGGGGCGAAGGTGGCTGAGGCGTGCCCGCTGCTCTCGAATCTTAACCCGCCTGCTTAATGCCGGGGAAGCGCTCATGGACCTTCCTTCGGACCGTCGCCTTCTCGGCCGAAGTGCCATCCTGCGACACGCGGGAAAGCGCGTCGCGGGCGTGGGCCTCGTCCTCGATGGGATATCTGCGTCCGGGCAGCGCAAACGCTCCCCCGGGAAGCCTTTTTCTCACCGCCGTTGTTAGCTTTGTCATAGTGCCTTTGGTTGCGGCCGGGTCCTTGGCTGCGTGCATGGGCTCTTGTCTAGATGCGCCAAGGACCGGCAAGTTTGGCCATCCAAATGCTGAGGGCCGCCGTGATGCCGATGGCGGCTCCGCTTGCGGTTCGGCCGGGTGTTGAGCCGACGAGTCCGACGGCGGTCTCAGCCCCAAGCCGGGCCGTGAGGATGATGCAGACCAGCGCCAAGACGACGCAGGAGCATCTGAGTACGACTTTGCGCCACTTCATGGGGATCCGCTCATTTAATCGGCCGTAATGGCGGCGGGATTTTGCGGCCCGCCGCCGTTTTCCTCGGCCGGCCGGATCAGCGGGAGCCCACGTGGCCCAAGGCCGACTCGTCGACCCAGTAACCATGGCGGCTATAGTGGCCGTAGAGTCTGGTCTCGAAGTCGCGATCGATAAGGGATTGATCGGTGTATTTCGGCGATTGCTTGATCGCGGCGCGCGAAAGCCCCACGAAGACCTTGGATTCGGCCCAACTGACGCGGTCTATCCATTGGGGTGCAACCAGCACCTTCTTCCCGGGCCACCAGTTTCGCGTGTTGATGACGAGGTATCGAATTGCCCAGCTCGCGTCATCGACAATGAAGTCCTCCACGTGGCCGATCTCCCCGTCCAGCCCCTGGATGTTATGGCCGTCAACGTCGTCGGTGCTCCGCAGATGCGAATCCCACGCATCCTTGCTCTGGGCGTATTCGCCCCATTTCGAGCTGTCGTGCTCGACTGAGGAATATGGGCCCCAATTGCTTGGGCCGCCCCAATACATCGGCCACCCATAATAGCTGTAGTAGGAGTCCTCGAACTGCCGCGACACGGGCGTTTCACTGCTCAGCGGCGGGCTGTTTTCAATCCTCTTCTTGGTCAAATCGACCGAAATCTCGCGCTCCTCCTTCTCGATCTTGCCAAGCGCGTAAGGTGAGATCAGCACCTGCCGGCCCGAGAGCCAGTTCCCGGAATCGGCGACAAGATAGCGGATCGTCCAGTAATGGTCGTCGAAATAGAATTCCCTGACGCTCCCGATCTCTCCGTCGAGACAGTCCAGTTTGTACCCCTTCAGTGTCTTTGCCTTGATTAGCATGGTTTCGTTTTTGAATTTTGATCTTTGCGCTTGAATTGAATAAGCCTCCGCCTGCGCGGCCTGGGCTTATGCCAGGAATCTGCAGCGGTTCTGACGCCTAGAATAGGCCGGCTTCGGTTCGTTGCCTATGGGGTGTTCACCTTGGCCGCCGGCGCCAGCGGGCTACGGAGCAGCAATTGCCCGAGAGGGTCCGCTTGTTCGCGCTTTCCCCGCGGCCGTCCGGCACGCGGATCTTGGTTCGGCTCGAGGCGAAGGGCGGCTCGCAGCGAGGCAGGTTGCGCGTCGAGACCCTCTGCATAAGTCGCAATATGGCCGGTGGTAAGGCGATGCCTGCGTTGGCACTTTGGTGGGTCAACTACCCATAGCCGGGAGGGGTCGTTCAAGGGCATCCTCCCTTGGCGCGCCTCACCGGCTCCTCGGTGGGCCCGTTAGTTAGAGTGGTACCAATCCTATGACCATGACATCCCGTGAACTATTTCAGCCTTTCCAGCTGAAGTCCCTCAAGCTGAAGAACCGAATCGCGATGGCCCCGATGACGCGCTCGTTTTCTCCCCAAGGCGTGCCCGCCCTGAATGTGGCGGATTATTATGATCGCCGCGTCGTGGGCGCGGTAGGGCTGATTATCTCGGAGGGCACCGTGGTCAATCGCCCGGCGTCGTCCAACGATCCCGATATTCCCCGGTTTTACGGGGAGGAGGCACTGAGGGGATGGAAGGCGGTTATCGACAAGGTTCATTCGGACGGGGGCGCCATGGCGCCGCAACTCTGGCACATGGGCGTGGTCGCCCCGAAGAACTCCGGCTGGTCGCCGGCCGCCCCGTTTGAGGGCCCCTCGGGATACGTGGCGCCCGGAAAGATCGGGGGCGTGGCGATGACGGAACACGACATCGCGGCCACGATACAGGCATTCGCGCAGGCGGCGGCTGAGGCCAAGAAGCTTGGATTTGACGCCGTCGAGATTCACGGGGCGCACGGCTACCTGATCGACCAGTTCTTTTGGCACCCCACCAACCAGCGCAGCGATGTCTACGGGGGAAGGACGCTGCCCGAGCGCGCGCGCTTTGCCGTGGAGCTCATCCAGGCCGTTCGCCAGGCCACCGGCCCGGAATTTCCAGTCGGTCTGCGCGTGTCGCAATGGAAGCTCCAGGACTACGGCGCACGGCTCGCGGCATCGCCGGCGGAAATGGAGGCATGGCTCGTTCCCTTGGCGCAGGCGGGAGTTGATGTTTTTCACTGCTCGCAGCGGCGGTTCTGGGACTCGGAGTTCACCGGCTCCGATCTTAACTTCGCCGGATGGGCCAAGAAGCTGACCGGCAAGGCGTCAATCACGGTGGGCTCGGTTGGGCTTACGGGAGATTTCCTGGCTGCCTTCAAGGGGGAATCCTCGAAGCCATGCTCTTTGGATGAACTCCTCCGCCGATTCAACCGGGGGGACTTTGACCTGGTCGCCGTGGGCCGAGCACTGCTTGCCGATGCAGGATGGGTCCGGAAGATCGAAGAAGGGCGTTTGTCCGAGCTGCGAGGATTCACCAAGGAGGCACTCTCCACGCTCTCTTGAGCGCAAGGAGAAACCCGTGAGGATCGTTGCCCTGTCCAGCTGGGCGACCACCGCAAACCCATGGGTTGATCACCAGCCAGCCACGGCGAGAAATGGAAGTTGTAACCCGTTGGTGCCGCCCTATGGTCCCCGGTATGCGCCAGCCGTCGAGAGATAGGCAGGAAAGCGCCCGAATCGGCCTTGTCCAACCAGGTGGCGGTGCCCCTTTATCGCCGTGAATCATCGGGGACCTCCTGCGCCCTAGTCCAGAATTCGGGCGAGCCGCAGCACCGCTTCCTCAAGACGGACGAACGCTGGTTTGCCGGGCTACGGATGCGGTGGAAACGGCCCGCCGCGCAGCCGATACTTGGATTCCTGCACCATGGGAAAAAGCCCCCGAGAGAATGGAGAAACACCTTCTGTTGCACGACCCGCACCGGCAGCCTTCGGCCGCACGGTTTCGGGCATGGCGCAGGGGGCCCCTTGGGCGCGGCTTCTCCAGGCCTCAATCATAGCGATAGTGGGGCTTTGGATCTATTGGCCGGCCATGCATGGCAGCTGGCTTTGGGACGACGTAGGCCTTGTCGCCCAAAATGCGAATCTGCGAAGCCTCCACGGTCTTTGGCGCATCTGGTTCTCCACGCCGACGAACGACTACTGGCCGCTGACCCTGACGGTCTTCTGGGCCGAATGGAGCCTCTGGGGCGACCATCCCTTCGCCTACCACGTCGTTGGCTTGGCCCTGCATCTGCTCAGCGCATTTCTTGTCTGGCGCGTGCTGGGGAAGCTGGGCCTGCGTTGGGCATGGCTGGCGGCGCTCGTATTCACGCTGCATCCCCTTGCCGTTGAATCGGTCGCCTGGATCTCCGAGACCAAGAACACGCTCTCGCTGGTGTTCTTCCTGCTCTCGCTCGGCGCTTACATGGACCGCGAGCAAACCGGACGGAGGTCGGACCACGTCCTCTCCATCGTGTGGTACCTGGCCGCGATGCTAAGCAAGGCCTCCGTGGTCATGCTTCCCGTCACCCTCCTTCTCTATTGTTGGTGGAGGCGGGGTCGGCTCGCCTGGAGCGACATGGCGAGACTGATCCCGCATTTCACGATCGCGCTGGTTCTCGGGGTAGCGACGCTGCATTTCCAGGCGGTTCATTCGGCCGTTGACTCCGCGGTCGACTTGCGGGGGCCCATCACGCGGCTGGTCGGTGCCGAGACCGCCGTGATCTTCTATCTCGGGAAGGTCCTTTTCCCGATTGTCCTGATTCCGATCTACCCCCGATGGGCCCTTTTCGAGTCGTGGCCCTTCGCCCTGCTGTCAGGGCTGGTTCTCACGGCCGTGCTCGGGACCATGTGGGCGGGCCGCAGCGGCTGGGGCCGCCATGCGCTCCTGGGATCGGGGTTTTTCCTCATAAACCTCCTTCCCGTGCTCGGCTTCGCACGAATGACCTTCATGAATATCAGCTGGGTCGCCGACCACTTTGTCTATCTGCCCATGATCGGCATGATCGGGCTTTTCGCGGCGGGGCTGGAAGCGCTCAATCGGCGGCTTTCCTCCTTCTACCCGTTGGTTCTCAATGTTGGGGTGGCCGCATTATGCGGCCTTCTGGCGTTCAGGAGCCGGCTCTGCGCGGCGCACTGGGCCAACGCCGAGACCTTGTGGTCGTACACGCTCGATCACAATCCGGGCTCTTGGATGGCCCATTTCAACCTGGCGGCTGAGCTTCACAAGGCTCCCGGCCGCTTGGCCGAAGCGACGGCCCACTATGAGGAAGCCCTGCGGCTTAAACCCGACTTGGCCGACGCGCACAACAATCTTGGCCGGGCGCTTGAGGCGACCCCCGGGCGATTGCATGACGCGATCCTCCACTTTGAAGAGGCGCTGCGTCTTGAGCCCGATTTCGCCGAGGCGCACGACAATCTTGGCGGCGCCCTTGAGGCGACCCCCGGGCGGCTGGATGAGGCCATCGCCCAGTTCAAGGAGGCGCTTCGCCTCAAGCCCGATTTGGCCGAGGCGCATAACAATCTTGGGAGCGCCCTGCAGGCGATCCCCGGGCGACTGGATGAGGCTATCGCCCAATATGGGGAGGCGCTTCGGATCAAGCCCGATTTGACCGAGGCGCATAACAATCTCGGCAGCGCCCTAGAGGTGGTCCCCGGCCGGCTGGACGAGGCGGTCGCGCAGTATGAGGAGGCGCTGCGCCTGAAGCCGGATTTTGCCGAGGCGCGCTTCAATCTCGCCCGCATCCTGGCGAGGATGCCCGGGCGGTCGGACGAGGCGATCGCCCAATTCAAGGAGACGCTTCGTCTTAAGCCCGATTTTGCCGAGGCCCATGGCAATCTTGGAAACACGCTCGTGGAACTTCCCGGCCGGCTGGACGAGGCGATTGTGCACTACGAGGAGGCGCTCCGCCTGAAACCCAATTACGCCCAGGCGCATTACGGCCTTGGCTTTGCCCTGGAGCGCAAGCCGGGCCAATTGGACCGGGCGATCGCACAATATGGGGAGGCGCTTCGCCTGAAGCCGGACTACGCCGAGGCGAGCAACAATCTTGGGATCGTGCTCTGCCGCGAGGGAAGGATTCAGGAGGGGATCGGGCGCATCGAGGCGGCGATTCGGTTGCAGCCGGGTTTTGCGCAGGCGCATCTTGCGCGCGCCTCCGCTTTGCTTCAGCTCGGCCGAAGTAAGGAGGCGATCGGCGAGTGCGACCAGGCTCTCCAGTTGCGGCCAAATGATCCCGCGGCGCGCAGGATGCTCGAGTTGATCCGGTCCTCCCCTTGACTCGGCAGGCGGCGCGCCTGGCGGCTCTTGAGAAGGGCCAGGGTTTGGAAGGCGTCCTCGTACCGCGGGTTGGTGGAGCATGAATGTTCGGTGTCGCGGCGGGGGTATTCAGCCTGCCCATCGGCCTTGGCCCTATCCCCGCCTGCTAAAGTCTCGCAAATCAGGCGCCTCCGTGGCTTGATCCAAGGTCCTGAGTCTACGTCTCATCGCCCAACTTTTGCTTCGGCACCCATGCGGCCAGTCCATTGGGCGGCTCCACAGAATCTCTCCAATTTTCAACCACCAAGGGAAAACCCATGAAAATCGTCCTCGCCTATTCGGGCGGCCTTGACACGTCCGTCATCGTCAAGTGGCTGCGCGAGACCTACGATGCCGAGATCATCACCTTCGCGGCCGACATCGGCCAGGAGGAGGAGCTCAAGGGCCTTTCGCAGAAGGCGCGCCGCACCGGGGCGTCGAAGCACTACACGCTCGACCTCGTGGAGGAATTCGCGCGCGACTTCATCTACCCGATGGTGCGCGCCAACGCGGTCTACGAGGGCCAATACTACCTCGGGACGTCCATCGCCCGGCCGCTGATCGCCAAGGCCCAGGTCGCGATCGCGAAGCGGGAGAAGGCCGAGGCCGTCGCCCACGGCGCCACGGGCAAGGGCAACGACCAGTGCAGGTTCGAGTTCACGTACATGGCCCTCGCCCCCGGCCTCCAGATCATCTCCCCTTGGAAAATCGACGCGTACCGTGAGGCGTTCCCGGGCCGCGCCGAGATGATCGCCTATTGCAAGAAGCACCGGATCCCGGTCGAGGCCTCGGCGAAGAAGCCGTACTCGATGGACCGCAACCTCCTGCACATCTCCTACGAGGCCGGGATCCTCGAGGATCCCTGGTTTGACCCGACGACCAAGGCCAACCGGGCGATGTTCAAGCTGTCGGTGTCGCCCGAGGACGCGCCCGACAGGCCCGAGTACGTCGAGCTTGAGTTCCGCCACGGCGACTGCATCGCGGTGAACGGCAGGCGGCTCACGCCGGCCGGCGTCCTGCGGGCGCTCAACACGCTTGGCGGCAGGCACGGGATAGGGCGCGTCGACCTGGTCGAGAACCGTTTTGTCGGGATGAAGTCGCGCGGCGTGTACGAGACGCCGGGCGGGACGATCCTTGTCCACGGGCACCGCCAGATGGAGTCGATCACGCTGGATCGCGAGGTGATGCACCTGCGCGACTCCCTGATCCCGAAGTACGCCGAGCTGGTCTACTACGGCTTCTGGTTCGCCCCGGAGCGCGAGGCCCTGCAGGCCCTTGTCGACGAGAGCCAGCGGTATGTCACGGGAACGGTGCGGCTCAAGCTCTACAAGGGCAACGTCATCACCTGCGGGCGCAAGTCGAGGTACTCGCTCTACGACATGAAGGTGGCGTCGATGGAGGGCGTGAAGAGCTGGTACAACCAGAGCGACGCCACCGGGTTCATCCGGCTGAACGGCCTAAGGTTGCGCGCGCGCAACCTTAAGCAGCACGGGCCCAGGGTCTGACGCGGCCGGGGGGAGCGGCGCCATCGGCGCCGCCCCTTTCTATTTCTCCGGCTTCGGGAACAGGGCCAGGAACGCCTCGGGCCCGCCCTGCATGTAGCCCTCCTGCTTCAGGACCACCTTCTCGCTCGAATCGAGCACGACGATGGTCGGGAAGCCCTCGACGCCGTACTTCTTCTGGAGGGCGGCGTTGCGGTCCGTGACCGCCTTGGGGAGCTCGCGCTCCTTCGGGAAGTCGAGCGTCACGAGAACCAGCTTCTCGCTGGCGAAGTCCTCGAACTTCTTCGTCGCGAAGATCTCCGCGTCGAACTTCTTGCACCAGGGGCACCAGTCCGAGCCGGTGAAGTTGAGAAGGAGGAGCTTGTGCTCCTTCTTCGCCAGCGCGAGGGCGGACGCATAGTCCTCGGTCCAGCCGGCGGCGTGGGCCGCGGCGGCCAGGAACAGGGCGGCGGCGGCGCCCGCAAGAATGCGATGCATGGTGCTCATGGGTTCTGGGTTGGAGGGGTTGGGAGGGGGATTATTCCCGGGGCCTCAGAAGAGCGCGTTGACGACGATCCCGACCGCAGTGATCGGCCCGGAGTCGTTGAGGCCATCGAGCGTGCGGTCCACCTTCTTGATGGTCACCTGGGCGCTATCGTAGAGGCCGTCGTCGTTGATCAGCTTGCCGAGGGTGCCCTCGCCCTTGGCGAGCTTGTCCGAGACGCTGCGGATGTTGGCGATCGAGGCCTTGATGTTTTCGGCGGACTTCTGGTCGTAGACGAGGGTTCCCAGGGTCCCCTGGCCGGACTTGATCTGGTCCATCATCGCCTCGGCGTTGTTCACGAACTCCTTGGCCTGCGCCGCGGTGGCCTTGATCTCGTCGACGGTCGCGAGGAGCTCGTCGTGGAGCTTCGGGTCGTTCACGAGCTTGCCGAGCGTGCCGTCCCCGCGGTTGATCTTGCCCGTGATCTCCTGCAGGTTGGCCATGGTCGCGTCGATCCGCGCCGAGTTCTCGGTCACGAGCTTGTCGAGCTTCTGGACGATGCCGCCGCCCGCCTTGCCGTCGCCGTTGAACGCCTTGCTGAACGATCCCAGCGAGTCCTGCAGCTCCTTGCCGAGGCCGCCCAGCTCCGCCATGATCGTGTTCAGGTCGGGCGTCTCGAGGGTCTTGATCTCGGCGCCATCGGGCAGGGGCGGCGAGCCGGGCGTCCCCATGTCGATTGCGATGTAGTTGCCGCCGATGAGGCCGGCCATGACAATGCTCGCCGACGCGTCGCCCGCGATCGGGATCTTCGGGTCGATGTCGAGGACGGCCTCGGCGCGGCGGCCCGCGAGCCGGGTGAGCTGAACGGAGCCGACCTTGACGCCGGCGAGGCGCACCTCGTCCCCGGTCTTGAGCTGCTTCAGGTCGTCGAATCCGGCGATCAGCGTGTGGCGGTGCTCCTCGAAGATCTTGCCGTCACTGAGCGTCTCGAAGGTCACCCATACGAGGGCGACACCGAGGAGGAAGAAAAGCCCTACGCGGGCGGTCTGTTGGGTCGTGTTCATGCGGGTGCCTGGGTTTCGAGCTCCTTAAAGCGGGGGTGCTTGATGTCTATCTTCGGGTTCAGGAAATCGACGATCCTCGGGTCCTTGGACTTGTTGAGGTCGTCCGGGGTTCCCAGCGTGACCAGCTCGCCGTCCATGAGAATGCCGACGCGGTTGGAGATCGTGAGCGCAAGGGCGCGGTCGTGGGTCACGACGAGGCTCGTGACGCTGTACTCGTTCTTAAGGGTGGCGATGATCTCGCTGATCGTCGCGCTCATGACCGGGTCGAGCTCGCTCGTGGGCTCGTCGTAGAGGAGGAGCTGCGGCTCCGTGACGAGCGCCCGCGCGATCGAGACGCGCTTCTTCATGCCTA